>WOR8_10001643_pt1 | contig 25017 bp, 30 predicted proteins | sample DeeMarSeWOR38_10_FD_19890 | JGI IMG/M metagenome (IMG submission 19890) | reverse complement strand
TTTTGTTTTTGCAACAATATTTTGAAACTCTTCTTCAGATACTTTGTCATCTTCAGCAGCTTCAATAATATCATCAAGCAATGCTGCCAAAAGTCTACCTTTCTCTAACCATTTCCTGTATTTTGCTCCCAAAAACACAGAAACAACAGTCAAAACAGCAGAAACAACAGCAACAAACGAACCGCTTTCCATGACATAAAATGGCAAAAAACCACAATTTAAGCTATTTTGACCAAAAAAACCACAAAAAAAACACATCTACAAAAAATAGACAAAAAAAATTAAGTGAAAAAAAGGAGATGAAAAAAAATAACCAAAACTACCTAACCTATTCTTATCTCTTTACGTGAAAAATTTCCTTCTAGCAACAATCACAGACAAAATGGCAACTAAGAATATAGGTAACATTGTCCATGAAGGAAATTCTGGAATAGAATCTATGTTTTGTTCAATAATAATGGTGTAACTATCAGATAGACCAGAATCGATTATCATGTAGAATGTTCCACTTTGGTTTAGGAGTTCCACTCCATTTAGATTTCCATTTGGAGGCACAAATATTTGATTATAAGCTGTGGACTCTCCAATTTTGTATGTGTTTATCTTTAAGGTGTATAAGTCAGGAAAATCCCAATGACCAGGATCAAATTCCCATCTAATTCTCCATTCAACATAGTCGCACACAAAAGCGTTTGTCGTATATCCCTTAGATCCAATAAATCTTGTAACTTCAGCCCAATTATCTGTTGGAGGTCCGGGGGTGTAACCCATACTTTTTTCAACTCTTACTGAGAAATTTTGTGTGTTACTGCTTATTTCTAGATGGAAAGTACCTTGCTCATGAAAGTATCTGGTTTGCTCATCGCCATTATGTATTCCCGTACGAGATATTATGATGAGTCTATCATCGTTTGAAACTCCAGCATAAACATTAATTGTTAAACCAGTCTGATTCTCGGGAACATCGGTTCTAGGTTCGTATTCCCAAATAATTCGCCAAACAGAAACAGAAGAACTGATATTGAAAGGCTCAGTTTCATACAAGTCATATATATCTCCAGTAATTTTTTTCACTTCAATCCAATTCCAATTTTCGTCTGAACAAAAAACAAAAGGAATCAGCAAGGAGCCAAGTAAAAAAAAAGAAAACAGTAGCGCTGGACCAATGGATATCCTAGTTAGTTCCATTTTATACACTAAATATATCTTATTTTATGAAAATAAATGCTTTTTTGTCAAGAAACCTTGACTAAAAAATATTCTAAAAAATTTTTGGTTAGTCAAGAAACATTGACCAACCTATTATTCTGGGTTATGTGAGAGCTATTAATTATCTTTAGTTCGTTGATGAAATAACTTCTTTTTAATTACTATTATCGACAAAGTGGTAACTAAAAATAATAGCAGTAGGGTCAATGAAGGAAACTCTGGGATGCCTTGTGCATCTGTTTTTTTCACCCAAAAAACTGTTGTACCTAGCATGCCAATAGATTTGACTCCAGCTACAGCGTTGCCTCCATCTGATGTCTCAGTTAATGAATTGCTAGTGTAATAATTTCATTCTCCACATGTTTGGTTCCATTCCATATCTCCATTGGAATCGATTTTTACTAGTAAACCACTTCCAGCTGGGGCATATCCTCCATCAGAAGTTTTAATCAACGAATATGCTATTTCAGAATCTGGTCCCCCATAGGTTCTGTTCCACTGTACATTGCCATTTGCATCTGTCTTAACTAACCAAAAATCATTACTTCTTGCTCCAAAAGAATCTGTTCCACAAGCCAAAACATAACCTCCCTGTGGTGACTCAAGCACCGAATGTGCGATATCTGAATTGTTTCCTCGGAAGGATTTAATCCACTGAATAATCCCCAACTCGTCGGTTTTGACCAAACAAAAATCTTCAGACAGTGCTAAACCTGAAGAACCAGCTATTACATATCCCCCTTCAGATAGTTCAATAATTGAGTAAGCTGTTTGATCACGCCCACTTTCATAAATTTGAGTCTACTTCATGGAGGATGCCAAGACCGAACTAACGAAAGAAAAACTAGACAAAGCGAGAATCAAAATGCTTAAAAATAGTAATTGTCTATTGTGCATTAATAATCTCCTTAAAGATTTAATTATTATAAAATAAGTATTTTTTATCAGTGAACCTTGACTATAACATCATTTGGTAGGTCAAAATATTTTGATAAAACTCATCATGCTTGAGCGTCATATGGTATGAAATATACATTATTATTTTTGGGAAAAACATAAGAAATTTTTTCTAAGAAATTTAAAAAAAGGGGGGAAGGTTATGGTTATTTTTGCAGAGCTACTTATGGAGTGGTTGAAACTTGTTTTTTTGTGAAAGCTCACTCAATGGCAATAAGTCATTCTTAATAAACCCATCACTGTCTTCTTGGAGTTGAACTTGCGATTTGTAATTCGTACTTATAATGTCTGGTTGAACCAATAAAGTTTCATTTGTCATTGTTACACGACCAATTCTATGAACTGTAACTAAAATTGTGTTTGGTTTTCCAGCGCTCCATATTCCCAAATCGTTTTTATAGCTAGTGTAAGTTCCAAAAGATCCGACTTTTGGACTCAAAAAGGATTCATCCTGAGTCCAATTGAAATAGAACATACCATTTACACCATTAATGCTGTTTTCATCAAACAAATCGTAGATTCCCTCAGTTAAAGTGTTTAATTTGGTATCTGAGAAAGAAGGGTTATAATTTGTTCCTGTGAAGAAAACAAATTTTTCAGCTGGACCTTTATCCGATACTATAGTTACGTTGAAAACTTCGAGAATAGCATCGCACACACCATTTTCAACTGTAGGACGTGTTACGTTGAAGTAGACTGCAGATGGATATTGGCTTATCGGATGTAATAGAATTCCCTGAGAATCAGTAATTGTCGCGTTTGGAATTCCTTCTCCTACAAAAGCATACGTGGCATCGAGATTGAACTCCTGCTCAGCTTCTAGAAAGCTGGGAGTTGTAGCTGATAGAGAACCTTTAGGATAGAGACAAAGTGTAACAATAACGATTATTAATGCTATTAGTGAGATGCCTGTGAAATTACGATTGAAAGCCTGTTTCTTAGTTGATGTCAGTTTCTTTTGTTCGTGAGGATTACTTTTTTTATAGATATTTTCAATCCTCCGTCTAAACAATTTATGGTTTAATATTCTTCATCCCTCTCAACGACCATGCCAGCATACAGGTCACTCGCAGGTATGTTTGAGGAAATGTAAACATACTGGTTAGTGTTACTGTAATTGTAGAAATAGGAGCTACACCTCGCCCCCACCGTATAAGCATTTGTAGGAGTAATTCGTTTGTCATATTGTTGATAATACCCGTTCCATTCATAACTATATGACCATGTTGGCTGGTTGTAATCATAGTAATAGGAATAGGTCCAATTAAGCTGATACCTACATGTCATAGGATCACCATCACAAGTCCAATCATGAGGCCACATGATAGGTCCTCCAAATCCTCTCACGTAATAAAATGTTACATCATCATATGCATCTTGTTCTTCGTCTGTATATACAGCTAAGAGACCAGTGGATGTGAACGCATTATAAGGATCAGCACCTGGGGGATCAACCAAATGGTCACATCTTGAGGCTGCCACATATGTTCCATAATCATTAACATCATAATGTCCATGAGTTTCGACACCATGAACTATTGGGAGCATATTTGTTGTTAGAATCATTTGTAAAATTGCTATTGACAATAATGTGGAAAGCGTTAATCTTTTATTTTTCAATTTTATCCCTTTTTTTACAATTTTTTGTTCTCTTTCTGCCCTTCACTTGAGGCTAGGCGGTTTCTCGCCTCCGATGCAATAGCTTCGGGTCAAAGTAATGATGGGGCATTCAGCTCAACATTACAAAAATCAGTTATTACCCTTGTTTGGTTTTAAGGAAGACGAAATATTTCCTAAATACAGAGATGAGTGAAAGTATTCTTTAGTTTCAGTGTTCTCTCTCCCCTTTTTCTTTGTCTATTCGTTAATGGTTCTTAAATGAAACTAGTGAATACAAGATGTCAACGTAAAAATAGATGAAGTCATCTAAGATTATAGCTTCTTCGTGTAGACAAAAGATTCTAGAAACCCTATCAAAGGTGAAACAGACTCATATCATGGATCTTGTACGCAAAGTAAACAGTAGCTATCTTCAGGTAGATAGAAATGTGCAGATTTTAGAACGAGAAAGAATTGTGGAATCAAAAAAAATTGGCAGATTAAGAATAATTAAACTAAAACAAGATAATCCAAAAACAGAAGCCCTACTACAAGCACTCAAAACATTAAGACAACAAGAACGTCAATCAACAAAAGACAAACTATAAACGAATCCCAAAACCTGCCTCGAATTAAGATTTTAAATTTCAACGAAAACCAAGAAAACTCTGGAATAATACCATTTTATTAAAATTTAATAACCATATGTCAAGAAATTCTGTACTGCAAAAATAATCTATCCATCCAGTTAAAGTAAAAGAAAGCTTTCAACTCATTCCTTAAGCATAACAATAGAAGACAAACAATTAACCAACGAATGGTTTTTAGAAAAATTTTAGATTTAAATTGAAATATGAGAATAAACAGTTAGCAGGAGTTCGCCTTTTTGTGTTAGTTGATATTTCCCAGGATTAGTTCGTTCGATGTAGCCTTGGGGCAGTAGATATTTGAATAGCTGTTTTTTGATAGAATTTGATGAAGCAAAATCATTGCAGTGAATTGTTGCTTTATCTTTGATATGAGTATAGCGTGTAGATCCGTTTTTGATTTGCAGAAGAATTGCTTTACGAACAAGATCACGTTTAACATCAGCATCCATTAAGTGATTCCTCCAGCCTTTGAAGAGGCCACTCAGGCAGATGTCCACATATTACATCTCCATGGAGTAGGACTTGAAAGCCTAATAGCTGAGCATCAAACAGAAACAGTTGATCATGAACACCAACTTTCCGAAAATATTCCGAGGGATCATATATGAAATGGATTTTTTGTAAAACAGTTCTTTTAATTAATGCGCATCCGATTCCAGCCCAAACCATACCCGTGAATATTTTTCCTTTTAATTTGTTGATGTCAAAGACACTTTTTACTTCTGACTTAACCTGATTATAATATTCCTGGAAGTATCCTGCCATCATCCGAAGCTCATCAGACCTATGATTAGGATAAATCCCCAAATTGATGTCGACATCACAAAGTAACCTAACTAGAGAATGTTTAGGAACTTCAACATCAGCTTCTACGATCCAAAGTCTATCCCAATTTTCATTAAGACATTTTTGAACAAGAAAATTTGTAGCCTCAACTACACCCTGAAGACCCTGAGCTTCAGTTTCAGGCGATATAACTATCTCAGATACTATTTCTGTTTCAGTTAAAGCAACTTTGATAGAATTAAGTACTTTATTTCGAAAATCTATGTGATAATTTGGTTTGGTAAGTGGAATGCCGACTAGGATTTTTTCTTTTTTTGCTTTGTTATCTTTTTTTCGGGTAAAGGGACCTCAACAGCTTTTTCATCAACGGGAATCATAGGTTTTGGTGTTGTTTTGTTGATTGGTTCTAGCCATTTTTCTCCCTTAAAAGTTGAAGGTAAATCTACTATGTCTCCGGGATGGTAAATTGTGTTGTTTGCGTCGACGAATCTGTTGACTGAGCCTTTTCCTTTTGTTAGTTTGAATTTCAGCAATGTCACCTCCCCTGTTCTATCTTTTGGCGTAGTTTACTCTGCATTCTAGAATTCCTGATCCGGCTGCTGTTGTTTTTCGGATTTCAACTTTGATGCTTCTGCCTTCTAGGGGTCCATATTTTCCCAATAAAAACGGGTTTCCGTCAATAGCTAAACCTTCTGCATACAATTTATGGTGAACATAATAGTACGTTGTATGAGTAGCATCAACAACTCCCACTAAAACATTACCATCAACAGTTACTCTAACTTCTATTGTCTCATCTGTGGTCCAAACTAATGCAGTAACCCCATAAACCCTACAATCACGAGTAACATTAAGAACAGTATACCAAGTATTCTGAACAGGAGATTCCTGTGCCAAAACAGCATCAGGCTGATGAACAAAAGTCAACATTCTAGTCTTTTTGTCTAGACTCATTTTAGTTTCCCCCAGAACCTGAGATTACACATGAAGTTTTTCCCTGAGCATCAGCAACTGCAGCTTTATGTAAAACCCGAACAAACAGCCAAGGCTCACTTATAGTTTCATAGACTGAGCCATTTTTCGCCAAAGATGTTTCAGCTGCAAGATCTTCTGTAAATGAAAACTCTTCGTCTTGAGCTGCTTGGATCTTATACAAAATGGCGTTTGTGTTCTCTTCTTTAAGATGAATCAAAAGTTTGCTGACTTGAGATGGAACTTTTATAGAAACTAACGTGGCATAATCGTTCGTTGTGTCTATGCTTGACACTTCTTTGATCTTTTCAGTCATCTTTTTTCTCTTCTACTTTTGTGATTTTATTTTGAAAACAAAAAAGGGGAAAAAGGAACGTAGGGCACCTTGTCGGCTACGTTAATCCTGTTATTTCACAGATTGAGGCTGGACGTTTAATTCGGGGTGCCACGACTTCAAGAACCTTGCATTGAAGATTCATGTCCTCGTCCTGCATAGTGAACAGCTCTAGATCTTTTTCGATTACCATCTCAAAGTTGGCGTTTGCTGGCTCAACAACTAAAGCAGAAGTAGTTGCTCCGGCAGAGGTGTAGAGACTGTCACTTACGTGGATTCCAGCTTTGAATAGGTCCTGGATTACTTCGAGCCATTTGGTTGCAGTATTAGATATCAATGCTCTAAGCTTTGCAGCCCAACTGCTCCTAAGAACACAGGCGTATGGACCCATGTGACCGTCGGCTTCTAATTCTCCAATTGCTGCGCTGAGATCAGTTAATGAATTGGTTGGCCATGCTCCTGCACTTGCTTTAGTATTTCTTCCCGTAGCTGTAGCTAATCCCTCTATACCCAATGCTGGCCAACCAGTATGTTCACCTGTTAGTAGAAGTTTATCTTCTTCTTCTGCAACTTGCCTGGCAGCGTTCTCGGCTTCTTGGGTGTCAAGCGGTAATCCACTTGAACGTGTCGCTTCTAGATCTCGCCACCAAATAGTGAACTCCTTGTGGATAGTTGGCACAGTTATGTCGAAGGATTCTTTTTCGCTTCTGTCTTTGTTTTTTCCTTGACCGTGTAGGCTGATTCTGGCTTGGCTCATGTCTGTTTGGCGGTATCCTCGAACTTTTGTGAATCCAGCATGTGGCAATCTGAAAACTGGAAAGAGTATCCGTCCGACTACTTTCGGTCTGACAGTTTCTACTATTCTTTGATCTACATAGGTTAGCTCTTCGGTTGTGAGTTGAGCGGTGTTCATTCCGACTCTGCTCATTGTTTGCAACATTTTTGTTTGTCTCCTTAGGCTGCTGCTGCAGGTTCTGCACTTGGTTTCCAATGGACTAGTATTTCTGCATCTGTTGTCACGTTGCTTGTTTCCCAGCTAAAGCCGACTATTTGTCCTTGTTCTCCCATGGCTCCTACTGCTTGTTTTGCCACTTTGCCGTCAGCTGCGCATACAAGAGGATCTCCTCGAGTTACGTTTTCACTGGCCAGAAGGGTTAATACTGCTAGGCATTCGCCGATGACAACTTTTGCCTGATCGCCAACCGCATACGCTGTCGTCTTTGTTTTTTCTGGGTCAACTTCAAGGAAACCAACAACATTTTTTGCTTCGGCTCCAGCTTCTTTGACTGTTTGGTCTGCATCATCAAAAATCACTACTCTTCCTGCCAGCATTTTAGCTGCTGTAGCGTTTGCTCCGATCTCCATTTCTACTGTGAGTGGGTCTCCGTAGGCAACGATTTGATTTGATGGTTTGACGACATTTTGAGGCAAAGCTAGTTCCTTTTCCTTTTTGCTGCAGTGACCACACTTAGATCTCCTACTGTTAGTCCTTTGTCGGCGTCTGTTTCTCCTGCACCTAAAGCACCAAATCTAACACTGTTTAGTCTTGGAATTGGTCCGTAGGCTAGGGTTTCTTCCATTATGTCTAGTTCAATGTTTGATTTTAGGTTAAGAGCTTCGTCTGGACCGTTCCAAACTTTTTTGATTCTTTTGATTTGCTCTGCCCGCTTTTGACTATCTAATATTTCGTTGGCTTCATGAAGGTGCTGAGTCAAGTTTTCGATTAGTTCATCTTTTTCTAGTAGTTGTCTTTCGAGAGTTACTATTTTGCTGAAAGCTTCGTTCATTGTCATTTTTACTGACGGGTTTTTGAGTTCAGCTTTGTTAGAATTACCTGAGAGTGGGACGCATTTTTGTTGTTCTTTGTCCCATGTTTCTTTTCCGATTAAGCATCCGTTTTCGTCTTTTTGTTCTTCTGACATTTTCTGATTTCCTGCATCACTTTTTCATGCATTGTTTAACGACCCGCCATAGGTCGAGCAACCATCATCTCGGTGCTATTCTGCAACATTTTGTTCGGCCCCGCGTCCGGAGCATGTTACCTTAAACCTAGAAGCTTACGAGATTCCTCAAGAACCTCGTAAGGATCCAACTTTTTCTCTAAACATTCAGAGTTTTTCGAAGAATCTTCAGAACTGTTTTTAATCATCTGTTTCTTCGAGGAGTTTGCTTGGTTTGACAGTTTTTTTGCTTGAGCTTCGGCTTTTTCTTTGGTCCAGCCCATTTTTTTGTCAAACATGTATTCGCAGGTTACAGTCTCCTTTGTTCCGTGCATCAATTTTCCAACTAAAGCGTAAATTCCCTTTTTATCAGAAACAACAACAGTAGTTAACCTGGAGAAAAGACGCTCAGGCGTGACTGAAACTCTAAGAAAATCGTTGTAAGAGTTGTAGCTGTCCATCATTCCAACATACGGACTTGGGCATCTACCCTCAGGAATTCCTACTGCTATATGATGAAACACGATTTCTTCTTGTCTTGCATCAAAGGGTTGACCGCCAAACTCTCCAGGCTCATTAATTATCTCACAAAAATATGCTGTGCTCGAGTCTTTGCTTAAAGTCCCAGAACGAACCTTATCTAACAGATCAGAGTCGCAATATTTTTTGTTAAAATGGAGTTCTCCAAAGAATCCGTTGATTTCAGAGTTCCATGTTACGTTTCGGACTTTTCCTCGAATAACACTCTGTCTGGTAATATGCGGAGTTGGGGTGTGCTGATAGGCTACAATCAAAGAATCCTCTAACGTAAAACGACCAGCCAACAACGCTTCAGCAGACCTATATTGCTTAGAACATCCATACTGGAGAATGCTTTCTCTTTCTAAAATTGCGGGAACAATAACCTCGTCTTCAGTTTCTATAATGTTTTTAGCAGAATTAAGTTCAACTTTTCCATAATGAATGCTGCTCATTCAATTTCTCCCCCTTCTGGTTGGTTATTTCGTTTTAGCCATCCCCGAAACCGGTTAAAAAAACCCTGAGAGTCTCCAAGAACAGTTTGTCCAGCTCCTTTAGGAAGTGGATCTAATCCCTCATCAGCTCTGACTTCATCAACACTCTTCCAGCTTAACTGCAGTTTGCGAGCTTGTGCTTTCTTTAGTTCTATTTCTGCTGCTGATTGGTCGCTGATTTCGAAACCTGCTGGCCAGACTAGATTGTAGTCTTCAACTTTTTCGATCTGATTTGTTTCCATCAGTTTGTCTATCAGATCCCAAATAACTCGTTCCAGAAGAGATTGCTGCATCGCAATCCCACCCCAGTATTCTCTATCGTTGACTTCTGATCCTGCTAGGGTTCCTGCTGTTGCTCCTCTTAGATGTGATACCGGTATTCGGCTGCCACAGCTTAGACTTTCAAGACTTACATCCATGTATGGTGAGGGATCTAGGGCTTTTCCTTTAGCGCCTATCCACCTTATGCCGCAGTCGGTGTCATGTATAAAGTAGCTTTTGCCGTCAAGATTTTGCAGCTTGTATTTGTTCTTAAAATTGTTTAGCTGAGTGGTGCTCTTTTTTCCTTTTATTGTAATGTCTGCAAAACCTGCTGCATGCGTTTTAAGAGCATGAACAACCTGTTCTCTGCCGTTTCGGTAAGCTGTTAAGTCGCTGTATAATACTTCTAGTGCTGATACTCCTCTCCAGGAATGTCCGATTTTTCGGCTGGCATAATGGATCATACGTGTGTGATGGATCTTTTTTTGTGTTGCATTAACTCCAAACGAAACCGCGTATTTGTTTGGTTGTCCACATCTTTCATTGTCATCGCTTTTTTCTGTGTCACTGTCTAATACTGTGCAGTTATGGTCACTAAAGACAGTTAAGGAAACGATTTCTGCTGGATTCAAAACAGCTTCACTTGGGCTTTGGGCGTTGTCTTTGTAGCTGAGTCCTAAAGCTGCCCAACCATACAATCGTTCAAACAAAACCAGCTCTCGCAATTTAGCTTTAACGTCTAATGTATCAAGTACTTTTGAGACTTGTCGTGTCCATTCAGGTCTAGGAGTTTCTGCTTCTTCTTCTACTGTAAAACCTTTCGCCATTACATCAAACGCTACGTCTACTACAACTCGTTTGGCTACTGGTTCTCTTCTTGCAGCAAAAACGATTTCATCCATGTTGACTGGGCTGCCAAACCTTACTTCGTCTGATCTGGAGTATAATCCTCTTGGATCATCAAAACTACCTGTATTTAATGTCGCCAGTTTCTTTACACCAGAAACATCTTTTAACACGTTTTTTTGCGTTTTTTTGATATAATATGCACTGTTAGAAACAAACAGAAACTATTAAAATCAAATAAACCAAATAATTAGCATGGCAAAACACACCATAACCATCTACATTTCATATGATCTTCTGCAAAAAATCGATTACAGAGCAAAACAACAAAACAGAAGCAGAAGCAACCTAATAGAAGCAGAACTAAAAAAAATAATACAGCCAACAAAATCCATATAATCCGAATTTTTTTTGGATTTATAAAAAAGAACTCATTGTTAATTCAGAAGAAACTCTAAGAAAAAAGTTCTCCAAATATTGTGAATTAGAATTAAACGCCCAAATTTATGTCTGCTTAATTTCAGAGTTTGTCTATTTATTTTTTATCGCTTTTGTTACTAAAGATATGCAAACAAGTGTTAATCCGGATATTAGCAAGATGATACTTAGGTTGAACTTGTCAGTCTCTCTGTTGGAGTTGTCGTTTGTTTCTAAAAATATTAACCCGGTTGGAATCGGCGATGCCTCTGTACCCTTATTTGTTATATGTACAGTATATTCACCGCGTTCAGTGAAGTAGATTTGATTTGAGTAGGGTGTAACAACGTCTTTTTCGATTAACCTTTGGTTAGCTGGGCTCTTCACAACTAGGTGAACTGGTAAAACAATTGGTTTATTCATACCAAGTTCAGGGGGCATGCTGCTACCTGTTATTTGGCGGGACCCTATAGTTACATTTCCGATGCCAACTGGCGCTATTAGGATACTATAGCTTAATGTTTCATTCGCTTCAGCTTTTCCGAAAGAGGAACTTACATAACGTGGAACATGACTTGACCATGAATTTAGCAATAATACTAATCCAATGATAAGTAGGATTAAACCTACTCTTGAAATATTCATTCTCGGACTTCAAACCTCCTAACAAAATAAACAAAACTTAGAAGAACGAATATACTGGCATAGATAAGTGTTAAAGTTACAAAAACCCAGATAGGTAAACTAATCTCGAGTGAGCCTGGGGGAAATATTACCCCCATTGTCCGGTCGAGAAGGACAAGTGGTGTTTTATAAGGTGTTAAAGCAAGATACTCAGCTGTGTTTCCAATAGCTTGTGTGTCTAATGTGGTAATAAACCAAAAGAAAAAACCTGTAAGCATGGCTGTCAGCGCCGACGGAATAGTACGCTTAATTACCAACGAGACTATTGTTGCTAATCCACCATAGAACATCAAAGCTAAAAGAGCAATGGGCAAAGCGAAAATCACAAATTGAATAACAAGAAAAAGATTTGAGTAATAGTTAAGAATTGAGAAAAAGATAACAAATCCCCAAGAAAGAAATGTTAATGGAAGAATTACAGCTAGAAATTTCATGGTGAAAAGTGATGTACGAGAAATTGGTAAAGATAACATTGACTGCATTAACCCCTGTTCATAATCTCTTGCAAAGGACAACGACATTAGAATAGAGCAAAATATGATAAGAGGCTGCATCTGTCGAGTCATGATGGCGCTTACTCCATTACCCACCAATAACTGAAATGCAAGTTGTGATTTACTTTGATCCTCTATCTGAACTAAAGTCTGGATTGCAGAAACCGATATTAACGCTATTAAAATAACTGCAAGTTCCAAGATCGGTCTACTCCAGACTTTCTTCATCTCTGCTTTTAATAAAGCTAAACTTGAGTTAATTCCCGCTAAGTTTCCCATCTGAATCCTCCTCAATAGCTGATTTAAAAACTGACTCTAAATCTTCTCGTACAACTTTAACCTCATCTAGAGAAGCATGTGCTTGTGAAATGAGTAAAGGTAAGTGTCGCTTAAACCTTGCAACATCTTTTACGGTAACGTGTAAAGATTGTCCATTAATCGATAAAGCTTCAACATATTTTTCACGTTTAAGAAGCTTTAGTAGCAAGTCAGCTGGCTGTACGTTTATCACAAAAGTTTTAGAAGTTTTTTCACCAAGCATCTGTTCTATTGTCCCTTCACGTATTTTCTGACCATTATTCATCAAAACAAAATTGTCGCAGACTCTTTCTAATTCAGGTAATATGTGACTTGAGATTAGAAACGAAACCCCATTTTTCCTGAGATCTTTTATAACGTTTAGTAGTTTGGTGCGCCCCAGTGGGTCAAGATTTGATGTAGGTTCATCTAGAATTATTAGATCAGGTTCACCTAGAAGTGCTTGTGCAAACCCAAGCCTCTGTCGCATTCCTGCTGAATATCCACCAATTTTTCTATTTTGAGCGCCTCCTTCAAGTTCAACAAGCCTTAAAACTCTTTTAATTTCAATTGAAGATTTAGAAATTCCTTTTAACTTAGCAATTAAATTAAGATGGTCAAATCCTGATAAACCATCATAAAATGCACTTTTCTCAAATAGAATACCTATTCGGCGCCGAATTTCCAAGGATTCTTTCCAGCAATTTAGTCCAAACATCTCTGCCTTACCTGTATCAGGCTTGATTAGGCCTAAACTCAGTCTTATAGAGGTTGTTTTACCAGCACCGTTTGGACCTATGAGACCATTAATCCCCTCGTATATCTTAAAACTTAGACCTCTTAGTGCCTGAGTTGTACCAAACCTTTTTGTTAATGATTCAAATTCACCAAGAGTTTTGGAGTTAACAGCTTTCACCATCTTTTTCAGATTTTGAACCAAATAAGTTTCTGTGTTTTTCGGTTCTAATGATACGATGAGTTTTTTTCTTATTATGTTTATAAACTAACAAAGTAAAAATACAAAATGCGATAATTCCAGAAATTATTACGATTCCCCATATGAGTGATTGAGATTTAATCACTAAGTTAAAACCTAAGTTTTCTGAAAATGAAATTAACTCGAAGGTTCCTCCTTGTATAAAATCAATGGACATCTTATCCAGAAGAATATCAGAAAGTTGTCCTGCAGCCATAGTGATTACACCTGTTTTTGGATCAAAACCCATATATAAATGCCCCCCTGGTGTTCCAGATGAATTGGATTGAAGATAAGCCGAAACCATTTTTGAAGTTACCCTGTAATCACCGATTGCTGTTGGAGGTTGACCTGTTTTCCGGACAGCTCCCTCAAGGGTCCGACTTTCTGTTTGGTAAAGTTGAATAACAGCTCCATCTGTTAATAAAGCTGGACTGACGAAAAAAATTGAGGGAATTGAATCTATTATTAGTCGTCCATTTGAGATTGTAGCGTTACCAGTCGTCTCATTAAAAAAGGACCCGAAATTAACAGACAAATGAACAAAATATTTATCTGCACTTGTTCGATCTACCGAAAAAGTTAATGACATGTTCTTTGAAGTAAATGCATTACCATCAGAAAACACTAAAAGAAATGTGTCGTTTTCGTTTTGTAATTGACCTTGAAGTTGGATATAAAAAGATGCTGGTAACTCAACAGAAGAGCAATGAACTGCAACTGGAACTGAAACTAAAAAAAGAGAAAAAAAAAGGGAAGAAATTAGACAACCCATGAATAATCGTTTTACTGGTAACGAGTACATATTGATCACGATTCTACCCAATATCCACCTGTTGGTTCAGGATCATATTGCGGATAGGACCATGATTCAGTATCAACAGTCCATTCATCAAACCATGAAGTAAAGTCCACTTCTACTTGTTGCCGGATGGCCATCTCTTCCGTTTCGTGAAGCCTAGCCATAACAGTGTGACTAACATCACCTGATGAGTAAACAACGTCATATGCTAAAGATACAGGATCGTCATAATGTATCCAGTCATCCGGTGTTTCATACCAACACTTGACGTAAGCATCACAAGTCCAAAACAGGCCACCACCTGTATGTGGAACGAAATAATATCCTAGTCCTGCGTTAACGGGAATACTCATCAAACAGACTGTAACTAAAGCCACACTGGTACTTGAAGCCAATAATAAATGTTTTAGTTTTTTCATTTTTTTAAATCACCTCTTTGTGTGGGTCGTTAAAGCTTGGTTTGAATTGAAAGAAGTATATTTTCCCGATTCAGAACCAATACAGACCCAATTCGTATTTAATTTGGAACTGAGCGACTTATCTCTCGATTCATGGGAGCCACTCACAGAATCACCTTTTATAAAATCCTGTTTGTCAAATTCTTTTTTATTGTTTGACGAAATAAGGCTTATGACTTCTTCACATTTTTGGGATATTATGTAATATTTTGAATTCCCAAAAGTCAAGTTTTCAACTATTTGTTCTTCCAACAAGAGGCGAAGATGTCGTTGGACGGTCCACCAGTCAAGTTTAACGTCGTTGGCTATTTGACTGCAGTTTTTTGGTTTAAGAAGCAATGCTTTCAAAATATTTCTTCGCGATTTAGCCCCTCGCGAAAGAGTGAGTAATAGCTGAATTCTTTCAGATCTGTTATCTTTGTTAAGTTTAATCAAGAATGCACGCACCCCTCAAAAAGTAATTTTATTAAGAATATTTTGATCATTTTTATCTCCTTTTTTAAAGAAAGACATTTTTCCATTTGTTCTCTTCGGTCCTCGATTGGGACAATAAGGTTTCGCACATCCTTAGACAATTAGTCTCGGCTTTATTTTTGAAACCAAAATTCAGCTTTGATTTCGTTAATTACACCCAAGTTAAGTTACCCAAACAGACTATTTAGTTCTACAGTTTCGAACATTTGTTCTAAAGTGTAGTACACTCTAATATGGGCTTATTTTGTTTAGTAAAATTTTTAATTTCAAGGGAACTCTTCTGTTTCCTCTTTCTGTATTATCCATTGCTTGTGTTGTTGGTTTAATTTTTTCATTTGTTCTTCGATAAAATCGTTGAGGCTTGAGTATTGGGTTTTAGTTTTACTTACCTGACTCTCTCCTGTTTTTGTGTCTAATTGACCCTAGCAGTTATTCTTTCTTTATTGTTATAATGTTTCTTTCCTCGTGAAAACTATGGCCAAAAAAAAGAAGCCTACTACTAAAATCTATTATTATTTAGCAAAGAAACCTTACCTTAATGGAAAAAGTACTTACGTTTATGAAAGAATGGCTGTCCCCATTCCCAGAGAACTCCAACATATGCTTATTTCTTACTGTCAAGACCGCCTCATTATTGACGTTTTTCACAAACATGACAAGATTGTAATCATTTTAGACCCCGTAAAAACGTTGTCGCATACGAGAAAACCCCATTGTAAATCATGATCAAAAACAGGGTTTAACATCAAATATTTACATGAAATTGTTTTTTTCTTTAAATATCTTTGAAATAACGTTTTTTCCTATAGGGCATTGTCGCATACGACAACGTTTTCTCGGGGGTTTTTGATGCAAAAATTTGTGTAAAAAAGTGAATGCCTAGTCTGTCGCTATTGTTTTCATTCGAGTGGATGGTAGGACAAATAGTGCCAAGGCAATCGCAATCATTTGGGCAGATTTCGGTCTTTCAAGGTAAAAAGGCAGCTCTAAACCTTGCCATATTTATTGTCCTATTCAATAACTCTTTGATTATTTATGATATAACTAAGAAAATACAAGAACAAAAACAATTCAATAACCTAAAACCGTCTGCTGTGGGTCGAAGAATAAGAAATCTAATAAAAAAAGGTTACTTAGAAGTTGCTGGAAAAAGAGACACCAAACCCGGACCAAAGGCTACTCTTTATCGGCTGACAACAAAAGCCCAGGTTGCTCTTTACTATAATATGGTAAGTCGAGAAATGTTCCTTAAAGAAGCTAACGAAGAGGCTCTAACTGCAGAATTAGCTGCTTTGAAATTATTCCTAAAAACAGCCCAAAAACTCAAATCAGCCAATTTGTGAAGCCCTCCAGACACATGTATGATTTCTTTCCATACAAGATATGATGCAAAAAAACATGCTAACTAAACATGCATTGGAATATAAAAATACACATTTTAGTTTAAAAAATGTAAAATCGAAATTTTAATTGTCCAAAAAAAGCATCCGAAATTTTCACAAACAAAAACCTTCCATCCAAAAATAGGATTTCGTCTAAAAATGGCATGTTATGGCAGAAAAAACGTAAACCCCATTTCTTGCCATAAACCACAAAAGATCCCGAAAAAGCCCTTCTTACGTTACTACTAAAAATTTTTTTGTATATGTCTGTTTTTGGATTAGTTGCTTTGTGGGGGGTTACATTGTATTGAATGCAATGTGAAGGTCTGCATTGTATTGAATACAATGCTGGGGGCAGAAACGACTTGAACTTTTGTAGTTGCATAGTTGTAGGTGAAATTGTTTGGTTTACCTGTTAAAAGATTGGAAAAACATGGAAATTTACGGCACTGAACCGCTTAAAATTTTTCAGGTGTGGGCTGCTGAGGAAGAAAAAACTGTAATTCGGGTTGTCGCTGGTGATGTTGGTTTTGAAAAAGAGTTTGACGATCCAAATGACCCATTGATTGTTCGTATCATTAAGTTTTGTGAAGATACAGAATTCGTCAAATTAAACAAGAAAGAGAATGTCGAGAGCTTTTTCAAATAATCACTACAAAAATTATGGTGAAATAGTATGGATATTGTCATCCCGGTAAAGCGTTCGGTTGTTTATGTTCGTTATTTGGATCATGTTTTGTATAGGAACACTGTGCCTGTATTGGAAGCATCTGAACGTGAAACTGTTGGATGGCTAACTCATCAAAATGAAGAACTGGTTCATATAGAATTGGACAGAACCTTAGACGAGTTACCTTACTCAAGTGGACATGGCAGCGGCTTGGTTATTCTTAGAAAATGTATCAAGGAAATTCGTGTTTTGCCGTTACAAAATTTTTCATACATGATTTTATTTTCTAGAAACAACGAAAGTAAAAATGTTGAATCTGCGCTTTCAGACAAAGAAGCGAAAAATTCAGCCTAAGTAAAAAACAAGGAAGAGAACAACCATGGAGATACTACAACCGACTATTCAAGAAATATCTGACTCGTTAGCGATTCATTCCAAGACAATACCATTAGGAAATTTACAATCAAATCAGTTGATAATCAAACCAAGACAACTAACAAGACAGGATATTATAGAGCTAAGCCAATTCGGGAAAATCCAAAACAACGAATTCATTCTAGAAAAAAGTGAACGAGGCTATACACTCAAAAACAAAGTAAAGATACCTATAGAAAAAATCTTTGAAGTCTCATCGATAGGACTAATCAAATACGTAATAGCCAGCTTATCCCAGGAACGACCTATACTAGTGCCCTATGTATTCCAAAACAAGAGCATCCTAAAACTTGCCAACTATCTTCTACGTTACAGGACAGGCAGCCCAAAAACTCTTTACCTATATGTTGACTGCATATGGCGTTACACTAACAGAGCAAACCTAAGCCCAGACCAGTTAATCTCAGACGTCAAAGACCAAAATAGGCTCCCAAAGCAACATAGAATCCCTTACCACATCAAAGCCCTAGAAGATTACGTCTTCGAACTCCAAGACAATGGACTAGCACCATCCAGAATATCCAACTACGGAAAAGCCATCAGAGCCCTATACAGAGTAAACGGAATAGACATTAAACTCCCGCAACCAATAAGCCGAAGAACCGTAAAACGCGATAGAGCACCAAAACCAGAAGAACTTCAACATGTCATTGACATAGCAGACTTAAGAGAAAGAGTCATCGTCAGCATGCTCGCTCTTGGCGGATTTCGTGAAGGAACCCTAGTGAAACTAGAATACAGGCATGTGAAAGAAGATCTCGAAAAAGGCATAACTCCCTTGCATATTCATATTGAAGCAGAAATTACTAAAGGAAAATACCATGACTACGACACTTTCATCGGAAAAGAAGCAGCAGCTTACCTACGAGAGTACATAGAAACACGCCGATTAGGAAGCCCAGACGGGAAGATTCCGCCAGAAATCCTAACTGATGAGTCTCCGTTGATTCGTAACGAAAATAGCCCTGAGCACAAAAGAATTGGAGGAAAACAGGTCTACAAACTTGTCCATAACCTTTACTTCAAAGCAGGATTGCTAAAACCAGGATACGGAGGCTCATACACCCTTAAAGTTCATAGCATAAGAAAGTACTTCAAAACCCAGCTTCTTTCTCTTGGTGTACAACCAGATTACGTTGACTATATGATGGGACACACAATTGATGTATACCATGATATCCAAATGAAAGGAATAGACTACTTACGTAACATCTATGCAGCATCTGGACTTTGTATTGCACCTAAAACTCAGACAACTAAGATGGATGCACTTAAAGAAATCATTAGGGCGTGGGGACTAAATCCTGAAGAAATATTAACAAAAGAAGCTATGATTATGCCACATCGGACAGTTATAGGTCAGCAAGATCTAGAGAATAACCAGATGAAGATCCTTTGTAATGCTTTAAAGGCAGAAATGAAGAAGGAACTAACAACACAATGAAAGTATCTATTCACCTCCAGAGATGTGAATCCCGGCGGCCGCACCATTTCAGAAATAAATGATCTCACCATTCTTTACTTTTTGGCTTAATTGAATGTGATAATTCCTTGACAAAGTACGAGGACTTCAAATTTTGATTAGCTAGGAGGACAAGCCAACTTCAATGCTCAACCAAGGAACTTCAAACAATCTTCCATACTAACAAAAATAATTAGTCAATATTTCAATTGAAGTTGTTGAACAACTCATTCCTGACTACCGTTCAACAACAACTACTTATTTTTCAACTCAGGATATGATTGCAGTGGAAGTTTTTTAGTATAAAAAAGCTACTTGATTTTTTAACGGATTACTTCTCGTTTCTTCCATCGCAGATTCTTGTTTCGACATTTCCTACATTTAGTGGCACTGGAAGAGTTACGCACTCCACAATCTCGACATATTTTCATGTAAAGTCTATGCTTCTGAGCAAGCGCTTTTTTGAAAGGATCCATTATTGGCAAAACTGCATCACCGATAGCTAAAGTTAGTTACGATTCAAACCACCTCTAGCCTAAATATGTTTTCCCTTATACCCAATTATTTAAGCGTAAACTCAATATTTTCAACAAAAATTTGCTCTATGATAATCTTGTTTTAAATCAGTTTTATCGATTTTTAGTAACATTATTGATGGTACGCATTTACCGAAATAAAGAAAAAACACAACTTTAAAAGGCTCCACCGCCACACCTCCTTTACTTCAGGGAGGACAAAAGACGGAGTGAAAACGGAACTGTGCAATTTCTGCTTGAAAAGCGGAATATTGTGTTCAAAATGTCAAGGAAAACTAGAGTCTGGAAAAGTCAGTGAAGTAGACTTCACTATAGCTCGTTTACTATTATCTCTAGAGGAACAACACCCTTCTCTTCAAGAAGTTACTTTTCATAAGGCCGTGGAAGCTGACAGGATTCTTGCTATATTAGTCGATAAGGGTGATGTGCCCCGTCTTTTAAGTCATGGTGGAAAGATTGTTCGTGAGCTTAGCGAAAAAATAGGAAAGACTATTCGTGTTCTGGAGTATGGTGTAACTGAAAGAAAGTTCTTAGAGGATCTGTTTGTTCCTTTGAGTATTCTCACGATAAACAAAATATGGTTACCTGATGGAACAACTGAAACCAGAGTTATTTTAAAACGGGGACGCCGAAAAAGAATACCTAACGTTAAAGCCACAAAAGAAATTGCCCAAAAACTTCGGGGAATGACCCTTAGAGTAGAATTTGCTGATTAATCGTTGGGTCTCTAATGAAGATCGACAAAATGGGAGATTGGCGACGAACCCATTATTCCTCTGATATTGGACCTGAAATTGATGGTCAGGAAGTTGTGGTTTTTGGCTGGGTTCATGAGATTCGAGACTTAGGCGGTTTACGTTTTCTTATATTGCAGGACAAAACTGGACAATTACAGATAACCATCCACAGACACAAAGTTGCAGCTGATGTAGTAGAGAAAGCTGAGTCACTCCAAAAACAATTCACCATCGGCATTAAGGGAACCGTTAAGAAGATGGGAAAAGCCCCCAGAGGAGCAGAAATCGTTCCCAACGAAATGCGAATATTTAGCATATCACAGCAACCTCTGCCTTTAGATATTACTGGACGAACAAAAGCAGAAATTGATGTACGCCTTGATGCGCGTGTATTGGATCTAAGAAGAGAAGAAAACCAAGCCATATTCAGGGTTCAACATACAGCTCTTGATGCAACCAGAAGTTTCCTTTCAAAAAGAGGCTTCATGGAAGTGTTCACTCCCAGAATCATAGTATCCGCTACAGAGGGCGGTTCTGCATTGTTTCCAGTTGCATACTTTACACGTGAAGCTTTTTTGGCCCAGAGTCCTCAACTCTATAAAGAGCAGCTTATTCTGGATTTCGAGAAAGTCTTTGAGATTGGACCGTTCTTTAGAGCCGAAGAATCACACACTCGCCGTCATCTAAGCGAATTCATTTCTATGGACATAGAGAAAGCATTTGCAAACGCTGAAGACGTAATGAAAATTCTAGAGGAACTAATCCATCACATCTCCAAAGATGTCGCACTTAAATGTGAACGGGAACTTGAACTTTTGGATCATACGATTATGATTCCTGAAATTCCATTTAAACGTCTAACTTATAACAAGATTCTAGAGGAACTGGAGACAGAAAAAATTCATATTCCATGGGGCGAAGACATTCCCACGACAGCTTATAGGGCTCTAGGAAAGCTTCATCCATACTACTATTTTATCACTGATTGGCCAACCAAAACCAAAGCATTCTACATCCAACCAAAAGATGGAAACCCTGAACTCAGTGAGGGCTTTGACCTGATGTGGCATTGGGTAGAACTTTCTTCTGGCGGAACACGTATCCATTCTAAAGACCTACTGATTAAACGGTTATCTGAACAAGGACTTAGTCCTGAATCATTCAAAACTCACTTACAAACATTCGATTATGGAATGCCCCCCCACGCTGGATGGGGCCTAGGTTTAGCAAGACTAATAATGGTACTCACAGGCGTAAAAAACATCAGAGAAGTAGTATTATTCCCAAGAGACCAATTCAGACTAACACCGTAAAATCTATAAAACTAGTATCCAGCTTTTATGAGGTCTTGAGGTTTCATGAATTCTCGCAAAAGAACAGTTGCATAACTTCCACGATTCAAAGAGAAACCAAGCTTCATCATCTGTTTACCTGGATTCTCCGAATCTACGGATATTTCTTCAAGAACCAGATTCCAAGCAGGATTAAGCACAGCTCTTACTCTGCCTTCTGCAGTTGCCTCCGGCATAAATGAAAGCTTGAATTCTTCCGGAGTAACGTTTTCTGAATCAAGAATTGTTTGCTCGATTTCTCCCTGCAATCCATTGGATTTAGATTGTTCGGGTCCTATCAGCGGTGCAGCGACACACATCTTTCCCTCCTTTACAGTAGTTTGGATCGTTTGAATGTTCGTTGCTGTTGCCTGATCCCACTCTTCGGTAGGCAACCCATGTTCATCGAGTTTTAGAACATAGTCACCAATTTGAGGCTCATCTAGTGGTATACCCTTGCAAATTCTTTCGCTAAGAAACCGGTTGAAAAGATAGGACTGGTAGCCTTGAACAAAGAGTTTACGAAGCCTACGAGGCAATTCCCTAAATGCACCCACAAAATCATTTGGATATTTGGTTAGGTGACGGAGCATGAAACGTTCATATCTAAGGAACCCTGGAAAAATTTCTAGTGCTTTCTCAAAATCTAGTGTATCTTGGAGATTTTGGCGGGCTTCCCTAGCATCGGGATGCTCATTACCCACCAGATGGGTATTGGGTCTGATTGTTCCAAAACGTTGGTGACCAAAAAAATTGGGAACACCTCCAACTGATTCAATTTCTTGTTGAACTTTTATTGATCGCTCTTCAATAACCGATATACATTGGTCTATATCTCGAACTGTGATATGAAACCTATTTCCTTTAATTAATTGAGAATACATTCTTTCTCTGGAAAAACGCTTTGGATACACCGATATGTCCTTGATTTGAACGTCAAAAACTCTTCTGGGCGCTACATTCTGGAGACTTACATGTTGAGCAGTTAGGGCCTTCGTATCCTTAATACCAGCAAACCTGATACATTTCTGACTAATCCTTAGTCTCCCGGCAACCTCTCTAACTGCAAAAAAAGTGTCCCACCGTCGCTTAACTAACACACATATGAGATATCTTCCTTCCCCTGTTGGTTCCCAAACTTCAACTGGTGGTGAAACTTCGGCTAAAGATCCATCAACTAGCAGTTCTTCAACAACAAAATCGTCTAAAAGATGTCGGATTTTGCCACCTATTCCTGGAGACTGTGTAGCGTAAACTTCTATTCCGATTTCTTTTTCGAGCGAGGGAACTTGCACACTATCAACCTTCAGAGAAGTCGCAGATTACCTGTTATGGCATCCACTTTGTTTGCTGGGGATGGTCCAATACCTAGGCAGGTAGTAGTTTCAGGCGGAAGCTCAGTTAAACCTCTATCAACAATCAACGCTACGGGTAAGTTTGCATTTCTGGCTTTTCTCTCTAGTTCCAGAATCTCTTCTTCTGAGGATGCTTTTACTGCAATCTTACATTGGCCCTCATTTATCCAAGGGGCCCACCATTCAGGACGATTCCTTCGGGCATATTCAGCTGCGGAAACTGCAGCATGTCCAGCCTGAGCAGCCATCTTTCCTTTACTCATCTTAATATCTGTTCTAACAACTATAACTTGCTTGTACGAGAAAGCCGAAGAATCACACGCTATTTTTCCAGTCATATTCCAATAGCCTCAGTTGTATCTAAGTGTCTATTTCCCCCTCTAAAACACTTCCATGTTAAGACCACTTACTTGTTGACGAGGTCAACCATGAAAGGACAAAATATCCAACCACCGCCAAAGTCCCAGGATGCTTAACCATAGGTATTAGAGATCTGCCCTGAAAATCAACATCCCCGAACCGCTCAAGGATGTTATCAATTCCAAATCTGTTACAACAATCGATAATCCTATCTATCCTTTTATCAGAAAGACTGTCAAGCATTCTCCTCATCCTAAGCATAGCAGCCAAATCAAAACCCACCAACTGTTTCCATCGGGATTGATACCGAGACAAAAAATTATTTGAATAATCATGCCTTTTAACTGCTTCATAGGCAACCTCGCCTGCAGCCTTAGCACAGGTTAGCCCGAAAATGACACCGCCTCCAGTTGTAGGTTTCACTTGGGATGCTGCATCACCAACTGCTAGAAAACCATTAGCAAAAGTTTTTGGTAGTGGACCAGATAGGGGTATAGGATGAAGAGACGTGCGTATGATTTTGCTTTTTTTTAGTTTTTTGGAAGCTACAGGATGTTTCTCGATGAACCACTTAAGATAGTCCCGAGAATCACCCAGTCTAGTTGCTAAGCCAACCTTGGATGAGCCGTCTTTTCTGGGAATTATCCAAGCGAAAAATCCGGGGGCGATCTTTCCTCCAAAATACACTTCAACCATTTCCTGATCCAAATCTTCAGCGCCCTCAACTTCTGCTTGAATTCCTCGCACAACCATCGAGCGTTCTAACCCTTTAAGACCTGTTTTGTTTAGAAGTGCTGATGAACAGCCCTCAGCGTCTACTACAACCTTTGCAAGGATCCTCTTTTGTTCTTTTTCTATTGTAACTCCTTTGACAAATTTTGAATCAGAAATTAAGGACTTCACCCTTGACTTGAAGCTGTAATTGACTCCGGCTTTTAATGCAATCCTAGCTAAAGATCTATCAAATAGAATTCTATCAACAACGTAGGTTACTGGGGTGCGGCGTTTCAAAATGAACTTTCTACATGAGGGGGAATGAAAAATGGCTCCCCTAATCTCATTTTCGATAGCAATCTGTGGCACCTGGATTCCCATCTGCTTTAGACTTGTTATATTCAAATGACCTGCACAATGGTTGGGTGCTCCCGTTGTTTCATGTTCCTCACAAACTGTCACCTTGGCACCTAGTTTGGCTGCGGTATATGCTGCATATGAACCACAGGGTCCTCCTCCAATTACAACGATATCCGGTTTTTGTTCCAAGGTTCTTCCTCTAGATACAGTCTTCGTATGCTATATTAGTAGAGAAGTTTTAAAAGATAGTATATATAAGAGGGCGTTGTATTATCCAACTTTCCTTGAGGTGTTGCTGTGAGCGAGAGAGAAAATATCGTTATGCCCAAGTGTATGTCATGTAACCGTACTATTCCTCCGGGTGAAGATGCAACAAAATCTAATTGTCCCAGCTGTGGAGAGATCCTTATCTGGCGTTGTGCTAAATGTCGACAGTTTGGAAGAAACTATCGCTGTCCAAAATGCGGATTTACAGGACCTTAGAAAACATAGTCAAGCAACGGCTT
>WOR8_10006781_pt1 | contig 25107 bp, 22 predicted proteins | sample DeeMarSeWOR38_10_FD_19890 | JGI IMG/M metagenome (IMG submission 19890) | reverse complement strand
AAGAAAAAAATGCTTGATGAACATCTGCATAAACTTGAAGAAGCAAAGAAACGCGACCACAGGAAACTGGGTAAAGAACTTGAAATATTTTTATTATCCGGAAATGTCGGCAGCGGATTACCAATATGGCTGCCTAAAGGAACTATATTAAGAGAAACCTTAGAAAATTATTTACGTGAAGAGCAGAGAAAAAGAGGTTACGAACCGGTTATAACCCCTCATATTGGGAATATAAATCTTTACAAAACCAGCGGGCACTATCCTTATTACAGCGACAGCCAGTTTCCGCCGTTGATATTAGAAGAAGGAAAGGATGAATATCTTCTTAAGCCAATGAACTGTCCGCACCATTTTCAAATTTATGCCTCAAAACCGAGAAGCTATAAAGATCTTCCGATCCGCTATACTGAGTTTGGTACCGTTTACCGTTATGAGCAATCGGGCGAGCTGACCGGTTTAACCAGGGTGAGATGTTTTGCAATTGATGATTCACATATCTTTGTACGGCAGGATCAACTTCTTGATGAGATCTGTAATGTAATTGAGCTTATTCAGCAGGTATTTGAGGTAATTGGATTTAAAGATTTTTCAACAATTCTTTCTTTCAGAGACGATAACAATGAAAAGTATGGTGGTGATATTAAACTCTGGGAAAGAGCACAGACAGAATTACAGGAAGCTGCAGAGCGGATGAAGTTAAGATATGTTATTGAAGAAGGCGAAGCTGCATTCTATGGTCCTAAGATAGATTTTGTTGTAAAAGATGTTATAGGAAGAAAATGGCAGCTGGGAACAGTCCAGGTTGATTATGTTATGCCGGAGAGATTTGATCTTGAATATACAGGGAGTGACGGGCAGAAGCACAGACCGGTTGTGATTCACAGGGCTCCGTTTGGTTCAATGGAGAGATTTATTGGTATTCTAATAGAACATTTCGGCGGTGAGTTTCCGCTATGGCTTGCTCCCACACAGGCTGTGGTTATTCCGGTTTCACAAAACTTTTTAGAGTACTCGGAGCATATCCTTAAGGAGCTGAAAAATAGTAATATAAGGGCAGAACTTGACGACCGGAATGAGAAAGTCGGCTATAAAATCCGGGATTGGGAGCTGAAGAAAATTCCTTATATGATTATATTAGGTGAGAAGGAAGAAAGCTCTAAAAATATTTCGGTCAACAATTGAAATTAAAAACAAAGATTATACAATAAATTAGAGAGGTATTATATCGCAAACGCAGATAAGATTAGAATAAACGATGATATTCGTGCACAAAAGGTAAGAGTAATTGATGTTGACGGAAAACAGCTTGGCGTATTTTTAATTAAAGATGCGCTACGACTGGCGAACGATAGGGGAAGAGATCTCGTAGAAATTGCACCGCAGGCAAAACCACCGGTTTGTAAGATTATTGATTATGGAAAGTTCAGATATGAACAGCAGAAGAGGGAAAAGCTTCAAAAGAAAAACCAGGCGGTATCGGTTTTAAAGGAAATAAGATTTCATCCGAATACAGATGTTCACGATTTTGAATTTAAAACAAAACATGCGATAAATTTTTTAGAGGAAGGCAACAAAGTCAAAGCCACCGTAATGTTCAAAGGAAGGGAAATGGCTTATGTTGAAAAAGGAGAAGAATTACTGAACAGGTTCATCGAAAGGATAGAGGATGTTGGTAAGCTTGAAATGGAACCCAAGCTTGAAGGAAGGAACATGAGTCTGATAGTAGTGCCTCTATCGAAAAAAGGAAAGAAAAAACAACAAAAAAAAACGTTCAAGAAAACTGCTTCCGGTAAATTTAAAAGAAAGAAAGCTTATATGCTTCATATTCTGACTTCCAAAGTCAATGGTTCAATAACGAATAAGGATAATTAGAAATGCCAAAAGCAAATAATAGTGTAGCTTCAAGAAGAAGAAGAAAAAAAATATTAAAGCAGGCTAAAGGATACCGCGGTGCAAGAGGTAATGTTTATACGATCGCTAAAAACTCTGTAGAAAAAGGATTGGTCCATGCCTACCGCGACAGGAAAGTCAAAAAGAGAACTTTCCGGCAATTATGGATAACCAGAATTAACGCCGGGGCAAGAATGCATGGTACAACTTACTCAAGATTGATGAATGCCCTGCAGCAAAAAGGAGTTTTAATTAATCGTAAAGTACTGGCAAGTCTTGCAACAGAAAATCCTGATTCCTTTGCTGAAATAGTAAAGTTTGCAGTTAAATAATTATTACCCTCTTCAGTTTTTTATATTTAAATTTTGAAGAGGGTATTATTTTAAACTACCTGAAAAATTCTTATGCTACTTGAAGAAGTTGACCGGATAAGACAAGATTTCAATCAGGATATAAGTGAAACCGATTCTGAGAAAAAACTGGAACTTGTCAGAATAAAATACCTGAGCCGTAAAGGTTCGGTCACAAAATTATTCGAGCAATTAAAAGAAGTTCCCAGGGAAGATAAGCCCGTCATAGGCAAGCAACTAAATTCCCTCCGGCAGGAAGTAACCGACTCAATCAACAGCTTAAAATCAAAGTTTGGGGAGAGCAAAAGAACATCTGCAGCGGAAATAGATTTAACTTTACCCGGCACACATTTCAAAATCGGAAGCAAGCATTTACTTATTCAAACCCTGGATGAGATAAAAACAATCTTTAAAGGAATGGGTTTTTCTGTTTATGAAGGACCTGAGCTGGAATCCGACTACTACAATTTTGAGGCTCTTAATTTTCCGCCCGATCATCCCGCAAGGGATATGCAGGATACATTTTTTGTAAGTAACGATTTTGTTCTTCGTACTCATACTACTCCCGTGCAAATACGCATTATGGAAAAAATGAAACCTCCCGTCAGAGGAATTATGCCGGGAAGAGTTTACAGAAATGAAGCGATAAGTGCACGAAGCTACTGTATGTTTCACCAGGTTGACGGGATTTATGTGGATACGGATGTCACTTTTGCCGAATTAAAAGGGACTCTGGTTTCATTTGCCAAACAGTTTTACGGCAGCGATTTAAAATACCGTTTCAGACCCAGTTTTTTCCCTTTTACTGAGCCTAGTGCAGAAATGGATATTACATGTTATATCTGCAAAGGTGAAGGCTGCAGGGTATGTAAAAAAACCGGCTGGCTTGAAATTCTCGGCTGCGGTATGGTTGATCCGAACGTTTTTGGCTACGTTAACTACGATTCCGAAAAATATACAGGCTATGCTTTCGGGATGGGAATTGAACGCATTGCAATGTTAAAATACGGGATAGACGATATAAGAATATTTTTTGAAAATGACTTTCGCTTTTTAAAACAATTTTAATATGGCTGTACACACTTGAAGATTTCACTCAACTGGATTAAAGATTACGTTAACCTCGATGGTATTTCCACGAAGGAAATAGCAGACAGGCTGACTATGTCCGGACTCGAAGTGGAAGATTATGTCGATCAAACTGAAAAATACAGAAATATTATAGTTGGTAAAGTAAAAGATGTAAAAAAGCATCCAGATGCGGATCGTTTGACCCTATGTTCTGTTTTTGACGGAAAAGAAGACCTGCAAATTGTCTGCGGCGCACCTAATGTGCAAACCGGGCAAACCGTTGTGCTGGCACCTGTCGGCGTTTCTATCCCAAAAGAAAATTATAAAATAACAAAGCAGAAAATTCGCGGAGTAGAATCTTTCGGCATGATCTGTGCTGAAGATGAGCTTGAGATCAGCGATGATCATTCCGGAATAATGATTCTTGATGATGAACTTGAAGCAGGAAAACCTTTAAACGAAGCACTGGGACTGAATGATTTAATAATGGACATTGCGATTACACCAAATCGTCCGGATGCACTTTCGCATATAGGTGTCGCGAGAGATATAGCGGCAATTTTCAATCGTGAATTAAAACTGCCTAAAATTGATTTAAATGAGTCCCAGAAAGAAGCCAAGGATTTTGCATCGATTGAAATTGAGGATAAGATTAATTGCCCGAGATATTCTGCTAAAGTTGTATTAAATGTAACCATAAAAGATTCACCCGATTGGCTGAAAAATAAATTACAAAGCATCGGGTTGCGGCCTATAAATAATGTCGTAGACGTTACAAATTTTGTTGCTATGGAAATGGGGCAGCCCCTGCATGCATTCGATCTTGATCTTCTGGCAAAGAAAAAAATTATTGTTAAGTCGACGAAAAATAAAATTAAGTTTACGACTCTTGATTCTAAAGAAAGGGATCTGGAAAACAATACACTGATGATTTGCGATGGTGAAAAAGAAGTTGCAATAGCAGGGGTAATGGGTGGTGAAAATTCTGAAGTTACTGATTCGACTAAACATATTTTGATTGAGAGTGCTTATTTCAATCCTAAATCAATCAGAAAAACATCGCGAAACCTGCAGCTTGTAACCGATTCATCGTATCGTTTTGAAAGGGGAACCGACCCAACAAACACTTTATATGCTGCACAGAGAGCCGCACAGCTTATTTCGGAAATTGCCGGCGGTGAGATTGCAAAAGATCAAATTGATGTTTATCCGAACAGAATTAAAAACAAAGAAATTATTGTACGTTTTCCCCGCATCAAAAAGCTTTTAGGATTTGATATCCCGAAAACTGAAGTTGTAAGGATATTTAATAAGCTTGGCATTAATATTATTAAAGATCTCAGTGATTCACTTGAAGTTGTAGTTCCTACTTTCCGTCCCGATATTGAAAGGGAAGTAGATATAATTGAAGAGATAGCCCGAATATATGGTTATGAAAAAATTCCTGCGGTTAGCAAAATTGGAATAACACTCGAAAAAAGAGACGATGAATCCTTTTTAATTGATGAAGTCAGAAGCTGTGCCATGACTTTAGGATTAAATGAAATGCTTAATAATCCGCTTATTTCTGATTTTTTGGCAAAAATAACCGGTGAGCCGATCCCTATTTCAAATCCACAAAGCAGGGATATGGCTTATCTCAGAACTTCACTCATTATTGCGGCTTTACAAACAGTTGCAAACAACATAAATAAAGGAGAAAAGAATCTTTCGCTCTTTGAAATTGGGAATGTATTTAATAATCGGGGGAAAGAAATAAAAAGCTTTGATGATTTATCGGAGAATAGAAGGCTACTAATCCTACTAACGGGTAAAAAACAGGAGAGAACCTGGAATACGGATGAATTATTTTATAATATTTATGATCTAAAAGGATTAGTGAATTCATTTTTTTATAAATTTTCGCTTGACAATCTTTTAGATGATTCTTATAATTCAAGTCAAAAAAGTATTTACGAATATCAATTCAGTAAAAACTTTAATGAAAACGTAATTGCTACGGGCGGAAAGATAAGTAAAGATGTTTTAAGATTGTTTGATATTGAGCAGGATGTGTATAATGTTGAAATTGATTTAGACAAGATCTTTGAAATAAGCACGGAAAAGAGAAAATACACTGAGCCTTTAAAATACCCGAAAATTATAAGGGATTTTGCTTTTATTTTTGATAAATCGGTTTCATATAATTCGGTAAAAAATTTCATTTTAGAGCAAAGTTCAGGTATTTTAAAAGAGATAGAAATTTTTGATATTTTTGAGAGCGAAGAATTGGGTGCCGATAAAAAAAGTATGGCATTCAGTTTGGAGTATTTTGATACAGGCAGAACGCTGGTTGATGAAGAAGTTGATGCTGATTTTAATAACCTTATAAAGAAAATTACAGAAAATTTTAATGCAGTTTTAAGAGGAATGTAATTGGTAGATCTGGCTAAATACGAAACATTGATCAGTGAATTGGGCGCACTCGAATCCCGGATTGAAATCCTCAATGATAAATACAGTGATACACTTGAAAGAAACAAAGAACTTGAAGTAACTCTGGATTCGGCGCAGGAGGATAAAAATCTTCTTCATCAGGAAATTGCAAGGCTTGAGGAAGAACTGCAATTATTAAAACAAAAAGCGGAGGAAAAAATTAATTTAAACTCTGAAGAGAGAGAGAATTTTAAAATAAAAATTAATGATTTAATTTCCAGAATAGATTAATTAGATAGCACGTGGAAAAAAAGAAGCTTAAAATAAAAATTTTCGATAAAGAATATTCTCTACTGGTTGAGAATGAAGAAATAGCAAAAGAGCTTGCTATTTACGTTAATAAAGTAATGGAAGAAACAAAAGAAGAGCTGCCAGATCAACCAGCACAAACTATAGCAATAATTGCATGTTTGAATATCGCTTATGACTTATTTATTGAAAAGAACAAGAACAGGGAATTTTTAATTCAGGCATCCGATAAAATTAAAAAGCTAAAGCTTCTTCCTAATAATTTCCGCACTGCCGCTCTCAATTATTAGTGAAAAACTAACAGAAACTAATTGGGAGTATGACTTCGGCGTGTATTACAGGCCTCATCTTCATCTTTATGGTGCAGACTGTACTTTATGTGCAACAGTGGAAGTAAAAAGCGTTCGAGAGTATTCCCACTGTGATTAATAGGGTTTTTCCTATTAGTTACGGGAGCGGCAGATGCGGCTTAATAAATATATTGAAAATGTGGAGGTAAAATGGATGTTCTAATATTAATACCGATGCTCGTTGTTGTTATTATTGTTTTCTTTTATTTAGGATGGTTATTCAATTCAAAAATAGGAAAGAAGAATATTTTAAGTGCCGAATCTGAAGCAAAAAGAATCGTAGATGATGCTGAAAAAGAAGCGAAGAATATTAAACGTGAAAAACTTTTAGAAGTCAAAGATGAATGGTATAAGAAGAAAACGGAGTTTGATAAAGAGGTTAATCAGAAACGGCAAAAGCTGAGTCAGCTGGAAAAACAGCTTCAGCAGAGAGAAGAAAACAGCGAGAAAAAATTTGATCTGATTCTTCAAAAGGAAAGAGAAAATAAAAAATATGAATCGGAACTTACCGAGGAGAAAAAGAATCTTGAAAAAAGGACTGAAGAATTAGGCAGTCTGGAAGCGGAACAGAATCTCAGACTTGAAAAAATTTCAGGTTTGACCTCTGAAGAAGCTAAAAAAATGCTGATGGAAAACCTGGTTAATCAGGCGAGAATTGATGCCACTGTTCTGGTTAAAGAAATTACCGATAAAGCCAAAGCAGATGCTAAAAAAGAAGCTCAGAAAATAATCGTTCAGTCAATTCAAAGATCTGCTGCGGATCATTCCATTGAAACAACAGTTTCAGTCGTACAAATCCAGAATGATGAAATGAAAGGCAGGATAATAGGAAAAGAGGGAAGGAACATTCGTGCGTTTGAATCGAGCACCGGTGTTGATGTTATTGTGGATGATACACCTGAAGCCGTTATTCTTTCATCTTTCGATCAGTTTAGAAGAGAAATTGCACGTGTATCGCTTGAGCGATTAATTGCCGATGGCAGAATTCATCCTGCACGTATTGAAGAAGTGGTTGAAAAAGTTAAACAGGAACTAGAAGAGGAAATGGTACGGGAGGGTGAGAATACCGTTATGCAGCTTGGACTGCACAACATGCATAATGAATTGATCAAGCATATAGGTAAAATGAAATACAGATCCAGCTTTGGACAAAATCTCCTGCAGCACAGCATAGAAGTTTCCTATTTAACCGGTATAATGGCAGCAGAACTTGGTCTTGAGGTCAATCTTGCAAAGCGCGCAGGTCTGCTGCACGATGTTGGCAAAACAGTGGATAAAAATGTTGAAGGTCCGCATGCATTGGTTGGCTATGAATTAACACGCAGGTTTAATGAAAATCCCGTTGTTATAAATGCCGTTGGTTCTCACCATGAGGATATTGAAATGGAACATCCGATTGCAGCACTTGTTCAGGCAGCAGATGCTATAAGTGGTGCCAGACCGGGAGCACGGAGAGAACCGCTCGAAAGTTATGTTAAAAGACTTGAAAATCTTGAAATGCTAGCTAAATCATTTGAGGGTGTTGCAAAAACTTATGCTATTCAGGCCGGAAGAGAGGTAAGAGTTGTTGTGGAACATGATAAAGTAGATGATTTATTTGCAGATAAACTGGCTAAGGATATAGCTCTAAAGATTGAATCTGAAATGGAATACCCAGGACAGATTAAAGTAACTGTAATAAGAGAAGTACGGAAAATCGGGTATGCGAAATAACGCATATATTTCCTTACCGGATAGTTAAAAATGGGGAATATAAAGAAACTTAAAATTGCCATTACCGGGAGCATAGGGAGTGGCAAGACTACTTTTTCCAATTTTATAAAAGAGAATGGTTATCCGGTTATCTTTGCTGATGACATTTCTAAGGAAATACTTGCCAAAGATTTACGAGTCAGAAAGTTAATATCGGAAAATTTTGGGCGGCAGGCATACTCGGGGAATAAGATCAATAAAAAATTTCTCGCCGAAAAGATTTTTGCTGATCCTCGCAAGCTAAAAAAGATAAATTCTATACTGCATCCGCTCGTAAGGGAGAAAATCGGAGAATTATCCGAAGAATATTTTCTAAAAAATAATTTCGTATTTATAGAAGCTGCTTTGATTTTTGAATCTAAAATTGAAAAAATGTACGATTTTGTCGTTTTAGTTACCGCCGATGAAGATATTCGTGAGCAAAGATCAATCAATTCCAAAAAGTTCTCAAGGGAAGATTTTCGAAAAAGAAATGATGCTCAGCTTGATGAAGAGATAAAAATTAAAATGGCCGACTTTGTATTTTATAACAACGGTCCCAAAAATGAACTGAAGAAAAAAGCGTTATTATTGATTTCAATTCTTAATTCATACCTAAATAATAAGGATTAGCGGCAAAGTAAATTCAGTAGCTTTATCAAGATTCAGAAATGCAGTAATTTTGCTAATAATTTTTACCGGAGTTTTCAGTGTCAGTATTTCACAGGCTTTTAGTAAAAACAGTAAGTTCGATGCCCAAAAAAGTTGTCTGGCTTTTTTCAAAAAAATATATTGCCGGCACAACACTCGAATCGGCATTAGATGTCGTTAGAGCTTTAAACTCAAAAGGAATTCATGCAACTCTGGATGTGTTGGGAGAAGCGGTAAGAAATAAAGAAGAAGCCATTATTGCCAAGAACCATGCAATGGAAGCATTGAATTCAATTGTTGAGGAAAAATTAATGGCTAACCTTTCAATTAAACCTACACAAATGGGACTGAGTATTGATAAGGATTTTGCTTATGAACAAATACTGGAGTTAGTTAAACGCGCGAATGAACTGAATAATTTTATCCGGATCGATATGGAAGATTCCCCTTATACAGATTCCACTATAGAAATTTATAAGAGAATTTTTGAACAATATCCTAATGTTGGAATTGTTCTTCAGGCATATTTAAAAAGAACTTATAACGACACTGTTATACTTAACAAAATCGGAACTAACTACAGAATCTGCAAAGGAATTTATATCGAACCTTCAAACATTGCCTATAAAGATAAACAGGTTATAAGGGATAATTATATGAATGATTTGGAAACTATGTTAAAAAACGGTAATTATGTCGGGATCGCAACGCATGATAAATATTTAATTGAAAAATCATACGAGTTGATTAAACAATTGAATATTCAAAAGGATAAATTTGAGTTTCAAATGCTTCTTGGAGTGAGAGAAGACCTTCGGGATAAAATAAACAGTGATGGTTACAAGATCAGGATCTATGTGCCTTTTGGTAAAGACTGGTACGCATATTCAATTAGAAGGCTGCAGGAAAATCCCCAGTTAGCAGGTCATATCGTCAAAGAATTTTTTGCTTTCAGATGATGAATGTATTGGGAATTGAAAGTTCATGCGATGAAACCTCGGTTGCAATTATTTCTGATAATGTCCTAAAAGCTAACCTTATCTCATCGCAGGATTTTCATTCTGAATTTGGCGGGGTTGTTCCCGAACTTTCAAGCAGGGCTCATTTACAAAAAGTTAAACCACTAGTAGATGCCGCATTAAAAAGATCCGATCTTAAATTAAAAGATATAAATTTAGTTACTGCTACCGCAGGACCAGGACTTATTGGGGCACTTCTGGTCGGATTTACTTTTGCTAAAGGCATTGCGTTTTCACTTCAGCTGCCGTTCGTTGCGGTTAACCATATTGAAGGGCACATTTTCTCAGGATTTTTAATGCAGGATAAACCTGAATTTCCAATACTTGTTTTAGTAGTTTCAGGCGGGCATACTTTGCTTTTATATGTTAAAAGCTTTACCCAAATTTATCAACTGGGAACAACCCTTGACGATGCCGCCGGTGAAGCATTTGATAAAGTTTCCAAGATGCTGGGGCTGGGTTATCCCGGCGGACCGCAAATAGAGATAAATGCCGCCAAAGGAAATGACAGGAGTATTAGTTTTCCAATTGCAGAAGTAAAGGATGAATACAATTTTTCTTTCAGCGGATTGAAAACAGCGGTGCTTCGCTATTTACAAAAGCATCATCCTGAAAATAAACTCAAAGAAGAAGATATGAGTAATATCTGCGCATCATTTCAAAAAGCTGCTGTAGATGCTTTACTGCACAAAGTCCAGAGGGCTTTAAATAATTTTAAGGTTAATTCAATTTCTCTGGTAGGCGGTGTTGCCGCAAATAACAAACTGAGGGACGGAATTCATAATTTAGCAAATAAGCATAAAATAAAGGCAGTTATTCCTTCAATGGAGTACTGTGGTGATAACGCTGCAATGATAGCTCTCAGAGGACAGCAATTATTTCTTGAGGGTGTAAAGCACGAGTTAAATTCAGGTCCGTATCCTTCAATTCCGGAAAATCATTTTCTAAAATTTTAATGAGTGAAAATAAAATTAAAAAATTCTTTTTTAGATGGGATGTTTTAACAGTAATTGCCCTCTTTATCTTATTAATTGTAATATTTTACCTAACACTTTTTACACCAAATTATTATCTGCAAACCTCTCCGGTCCAATTTGATATTAAAAGAGGGGAGACTTTTTCTGAAATTGTTGATAGACTTTATGAAGAAAACATCATACCAAGCAAAACAAATTTTAGAATAGCCGGATTTATATACGGCGCTGAAAGAAAAGTCAGAGCTGCACGATTCTACATTCCGAACGGATTAAGCTATTTAGATTTATTAGATTTGTTTATTTCAGGCGATTGTAATCATCTTCGTACTATTACCATCAGACCGGGTCAAACAATAAAATGGTTAGCACACAGACTTCAAAAATATATTATGATCGATTCCACTGAATTTACATCGAAGGCAAATGACGAAACACTCGCTGAAACTTTGGGACTTAATCAAAAATCTTTTGAAGGATATTTTTTTGCAACCGATTACGAATTATATGAAAAAAGTAATCCGGTAGAAGCTATTTCTCTTTTTTACAAGTCGTTCCAGGATTTTTATTCTGATTCCCTAAAAAAGAGAACTGAAAAGTTAGGTTTTAATATTAATGAAGTCTTAACTCTAGCTTCAATTATTAAGGGAGAAACGGATAAGATCCAGGAAATGCCCGTTATTTCTGGTGTGTATCACAACAGACTTCGAATTGGAATGAGGCTTCAGGCAGATCCTACTGTGCAGTATTTATTACCCGGAGGTTGGCGCCGGTTAACAAATAAAGACCTGGAAATTGATTCTCCATATAATACTTACAAGTATGCCGGCTTACCGCCTGGACCAATTAATAGTCCAGGGAAAGATGCAATTTTAGCGGCATTGTATCCGGAAAAACATCAATATCTTTACTTTGTTGCTGACGGAACCGGCGGGCATCTTTTTGGGAAAACTCACAGGGAACATATTAACAATGTAAATAAATACAGGAAGTGGTTGAGGGAACAGAAAGATTAAAAAAAGAAAAAAGATTAAAGTAAAAAGATAAAAGAAAATATTGATATGATTGAAAACCTGAACGATCGATTGTTTAAATTTGCTAAAAAGATGAAAATTTAGAATTCAAAAATTAAAAATTCTGGATGCAATTGTTACAAAAACAAATAAATAGAAAAAATACTTTAATCTTTTTCCTTTTATCTTTTATCTTATCCAGCTTATGATGAATCTGATCAACTTAATAAAACTCAGTACTCAAGCGTCAATAAAACAGGCAAATTACTATACGATTTTTTTCTTTATTCTTTTATCTTTTATCCTGCTTAAGTGTGCCAACCAGCTTCCGCCAACCGGAGGCGATGTAGATCGAATTCCTCCCGAGATTGAAGAAGTTTATCCCGCTGATGGGACAACAAACTACGATGAAGATTATTTTGAAATTGATTTTTCCGAATATGTTGATAAAAGATCTGTTCGTGAGGCTGTTTTTATATCACCTTTTATTGAAGGAGCACTGGATTTCAGCTGGACAGGTACATCAGTCGAAGTATCATTTCCGGAGGGCCTAAAAGAAGATGTTACCTATACAATCACAATAGGCACTGATGTGGTTGACAGAAACAATAACAACAGGATGCTGCAATCGTATTCTTTTTCATTTTCTACAGGAGACAGAATTGATAGAAAAATAATTTCAGGAAAAATATTTGGGAAAGAAAAGGAAGGTATATTTCTATATGCTTATAAGGTTTCAAAAGAAGCGGATACATTGCTTATCAGCAAACCCGATTATGTTTCGCAATCGGGTAAAAACGGGAGTTACACTCTAAATGGTCTGGCATCCGGAATTTACAGAGTATTTGCAGTCAATGATAAATTTAAAGATTTACTATATCAGCAAGATCAGGATGAAATCGGATTGCCATATAAAGATGTAATATTAAGTGACGAAGATTCAATTTTTACAAATCTAAATTTTCTTCTCTTTAATGCTGACACGACCAGACCGCGATTGATAAGCAGTGTAATGACCGACAAAAACCATTTACTGGTCACTTTTAACAAAGCACTTCGATTTGAAGATATGAATTCAGAAAATTTTGTAATTTTTGATTCAACAGCAAGCAGGGGATCAGCGGTAAAATATTTTTATAAAGGTAAAACAAAACCTGAAGAAGCAATTTTAGTAATTGATGAAGAATTAAATATTGAAAATAAAATTATTCTGTTTGCAGATACTCTGGTTGATTTATCAGGAAACCTTATGGTTAATGATTTTACAAAAATAATCCTGAGTGACAGACCGGATACTTCTGGGGTAAGAGTAATTTCTTCGGAACCGAATCAAAATGCCCTTATTGATTTTAAAAGCACTCAAATAAAAATATTTTTGGATGATGCGGTCAGAAAAGATGAAATAAGATCCGCAATTACATTTGCAGACACACTTAAAAATTCCATTCCCTTCAAGCTGGATTTTTATGATGATGCAACACTTTTAATTTCTCCGCTGCTTGATTTGAAACCTGAAAAAGATTATCAAATTAAGCTTAATATGAATAGTTTTATTGATGCTGCCGGCAACAGCACCGATACCCTTTACACTTTAATGTTTAAAACTATTTCCGGACTTGATTTTACAGGATTAAGTGGTAAGATAATTGAAAATGATACTTCGGGAATAGATTTACTTTCAAATTTGATTTTAGTTTTAGAAAATTCTGAAAATGATAATTTGATTTACAAAAAGAAAATCAGCTCAGAAAATTTTGAGTTTACACGAATTGAACCTGGTAAATATATTTTGTGGGGCTTTTCAGATGAGGATGAAAGCGGTGTGTATAATTTTGGTTATCCAGATCCTTTTGAATACTCTGAAAAATTTTATTTTTATCCTGATACCTTAAGTTTAAAACCACGGTGGGAGATAACTGACCTGCAATTCCGGTTGAAGTAAATTTTCTATGAAGGGAGTTATTCCCTGAAGATTATATCCCCATTTTTTATAGTCATACAATTCAGGTTTCTTCCGATATCATAAACAATATTTGCATACTCAGTAGTATTAAAAACCGCAAAATCAGCCTTTTTCCCGATTTCAATACTTCCTACTTTTTCCTCTCTGCACAAAGCTTTAGCCGCATTTATTGTAACCGCGCTGATTGTTTCTTCAATTGTCATATTCATTTTAAGTGCAGCAAGGGTCATGATTAATGCCAGACTTGAGATGTGTGATGAGCCAGGATTGTAATCGGTAGCCAATGCGACAATAGCATCATTATCAATCAATTTTCTGGCCGGTGCATATGTATGGTTTAGAAAGAATGAAACTCCCGGGAGGAGAACAGCAACTGTATCACTTTTCCTTAGTTTTTGAATATCATTTTTATCTATTACTTCAAGATGATCTACGGAAACCGCATTATGCTTTAAAGCAGAATCCAGTCCGCCAATCGTGTTAAACTGTTCTGTGTGAAGCTTTAACTTCAAATTATATTCTTTTGCCGCAATAAATATAAGGTCAATTTCTTCTGCAGTAAATGCAGTTCGTTCACAAAAACCATCGCAAAAAACCGCAAGCTCCTGTTCAGCAAAATGCGGAATCATTTTATTTATAATTAAATCAACATATCCTTTACGATCATCTTTATACTCAACCGGGAAGGTATGTGCTCCTAAGAATGTCGGAATTATATCGATCGGAAAGATTTCACTCATAAAATTTATTACCTGAAGAAGCTTTCGTTCATTTTCGAAATCCAATCCGTAGCCACTTTTTATTTCTAATGTTGTAATTCCCTGTGAGATAAAATGTTCAATTCTTGGTTTAATTATTTTTACGAGGTCTTCAAAAGAAGCAGAACGGACAGCATTTACGGTTTTTAAAATTCCTCCTCCCGTACTCGCAATTTCTTCATAGCTTACACCAGCCAGCTTTTGCCTGAATTCATCAGCCCGTGAGCCGGTAAATGCAGTATGAGTGTGGCATTCAACCAATCCGGGAAGAAGGATTTTATCATTTAAATCGATTACTTCATCAAAAGAACTCTTAGAAACACTTTTTGTCGGAATGATGTCCTTAATAATGTCATCTTCGATTACAATTGAAGCGTCCTCAATGCTATTTATTTCGGATAGTTCTTTTCCCCTTTTAAAATTTTTTCCGTTTGTATTTACAGTTACAATCTGTGAAGGACTAAAAAGCAGCTTCTTCATTTTTATCCGGTTACTGACGGAATTCAAAAAGATTTACCGTTTCCTGAACGACACGGGCTTCTTTATACCCAAGCTGATTTAACATAAATTTCAAATCTTCTGCATCCTGCCTTATAGTAAAATCACCGACTTTAACCTTATAAAAGGGCGGTTCGAAGTTAATGTATACCTCTTTATTCGTTGTCTTGGAATAAATTTCAGAACGTGTTTGATTTGCTTCTTCAATATTATCTGTTGCAACCACCTGAACCCTGAATCCATCGGTTGTTCCCGCAATATTCTTCTGCAGCTCATTTGAATTTTCATTGTACTGGTACCATGTATCGGAAGGGAGTTTTCCGGTAGGGAGTTCCTCCGATTCTAATTCAATTTCTGTTTTGTAAGGGGTTATATCAAAATCTTCTTGTATTTGTTCCTTATTATCTTCGTTTTGTTCATTTTTTACATCTTCCTTTTGTTCATAACGTGAGCCTGTCGATGCGCTGCATCCGAAAATGAATAATATGAATGATACTAACAGGTAAATAGAGGCAATTTTCATTTTTATCTTATAATTTTTGGATTTTTCTTTTTGCAATATAACATAATCCAAAAACTGAATAAAACAGATTTATTTTTCTGCTATTTCCTTTGAAGTTAATTAACCAGCCTGGCAGGAATGCAGTTAACTTAATTTTTTGGCAAAGAAAGCCACTTTTAGTAGCTTTGTAATATTCATTTCAAAATTTTTCAAAGAAAATGGCAGCAAAGAAGTATAAAATCTTGTTTATTACGTCAGAAGTAGTTCCATTTGTCAAAACCGGAGGTTTAGCAGACGTATCAGCAGCACTGCCACAGATGCTTGCGGAAATGGGACACGAAGTAAGAATTGTAGTCCCAAAATACGGTGCGGTGGATGATAGAAAATTTAAAATTCACGAAGTAGTAAGATTAAAAGATCTTCAAATTAAAATCGGAAATAAGGATGTAGTCTTTTCATTAAAATCATGTTTTTTACCGGGACAAAGGGTGCGCGTACAAATTTATTTTCTGGATAACCAGGAATATTTTGGAAGCAGAAACAGTTTATATACTGATCCGATGACCGGAAAAGATTATACCGATAATGATGAAAGATTTATTTTATTAAATCGTTCGGTTTTTGAATTAATTATTAAACTTGGATGGATTCCTGATATAATTCATTGCAACGACTGGCAATGCGGATTGATTCCGGCATACCTGAAAACCATTTATAAAGACGAAGAAAATTTTGATAAATTTAAAACACTGTTCACCATTCATAACCTTGCTTACCAGGGCGAGTTTCCCAAAACCAGCTTCAAGAAAACAGGTTTACCCGAAAATCTTAATTCAACAAAAGGATTGATCCAAAAAGGCAAAGTTAATTTTATGAAAAGCGGTTTGTTGTTTGCAGATGTGATAAATACCGTTAGCGAAACTTATGCAAATGAAATAAGAACTGATAATGAGATAGGTGCAGGACTTAAGGATGTTTTATCCAAAAGAAAAAATGATTTGTACGGAATCATAAACGGGATTGATACGAAAGTCTGGAATCCTGAAAAAGATAAGCATTTACCTAAAAAGTACAGCATTAAAAACTATCAGCACAAGTTAATGAACAAGCAGGCCTTGGCGGAAAGATTTGGTTTTGAATTCAATGAAGAAACTCCAGTTATAGGTTTAATCTCTCGTCTGTTTGATTCGAAAGGTATAGATCTTGTCCAAAAAATATTACCGCAACTTCTAAAGATGGATATTCAAATGATTGTACTGGGAACCGGTGATAAAAAATATCACACCTTTTTCGATCAAATGGCACGCAAACACCAGGATAAATTTGCATGCTATCTGGGATTCAATGATGATCTGGCGCATTTGATTGAAGGCGGTGCTGATATTCTGCTTATGCCTTCCAAATATGAACCATGCGGACTAAATCAAATGTATAGTTTAAAATACGGAACAGTTCCGATTGTACGCGAAACCGGTGGCCTGGCTGATACGGTAATTAGATTCAATGAAAAACGAAAAGAAGGAACAGGTTTTGTTTTCAAAAAATATGATGCAAAAGAATTTTTATCAGTATGTTGATCTATATAAGACTATTCTTTCTAACAACTGATGCCCAACCGTGCAGTCTTTCTTGATAGAGACGGAACAATTAACGAAGATCCGGGTTATATAAGTGATCCTGCTGAGGTTGTTTTAATACCAAAGGCAGCGGAAGCACTCGCTGCATTAAAAAAGAAAGGCTTTAAATTAATTGTTATTTCAAATCAATCAGGAATTGCACGCGGAATTATGACTAGTGAAGATGTTGAAAAGGTAAATGAGAAGATAAACGAACTACTCCTGAAAAAGAGTGCCGGTATAGATGCATTTTACTTTTGTCACGCTCATCCTGATTTTAGTACACCTGAAGAATGCGAGTGCAGAAAACCATCACCCGAACTTGTATTTAAAGCTGCTAAAGATCATAATATAGATTTGAGTGAATCTTATTTTGTGGGCGATACTATTTCTGATATCCAATGCGGCAAAAATGCCGGTTTAAGGACGATTTTGGTAAAAACAGGCAAAGGTATGGACACCCTTTCTATCTTGCAAAAGGATGATAATTTTCCAAGCTTTGTCGCCGAAAATCTTTTTCATGCTCATGAATTTATAATTGCAGAAATATAGCGGAGCGACTCATTGAAAAATAAATTAGCTTCAGTTCTTATTTTTTTGATTTCTATCCCATTTTTTATCTCCTGCCAGGATGAACCTTCATCAATAGGTGTGGAATTAATCTCAGGCGATCTTGTAGTAGTAAAAACATTTGATTCCGGAATTGAACCGGTCAGCCAGAGTTCTTCATATTTTAAAAACGTTATTACACTCGGAAGCTCAACCTGGATATTGCTTGGAAAATATCAGGATATTGAAGCATCGACACTTTTAAAGTTTATTTTTGGATTTAGTGACAGTCTCAGAACTGATGTGATAGATGGAAAAATTAATGTCGTGGATGCCTGGATCGTGTTAAGAGACCGTTATACTTTTGGAGATACTTTAGCCTCTATGGAATTTACAACCCACAAAGTAAATTCAAGCTGGTCTTTTACTCAATTTACAATCGACAGCCTTTCAAAGCTTCAATATGAGAATGAAGATCTTGGATCAAATTTAATTGCCACCGATACAAACTATACTTTCAACTTAGATGAATCTTTAGTCCTTTCCTGGATGAAAAACTCGGCAGACAATACACTTGAAAGCAATTACGGTATATATCTTAAACCGAAAGATTTGAGCGGTAAAGTTTCCGGCTTTCAAGCTCTGACTGCACTATCATCCGAAGCCGCCAGACTTTTTGTTGTAATTGAAAAAACCGGTGTATACACTGATACGATTAATGGATTTATAATCGGCGATTTAAGCTTAGTGGATAGTGAGGTTCCGAATCTTCCCCCAGGTTTAATCGGAACCCAATCAGGAATAGCAGTTAATTCTAAACTTAATTTTGACATTTCAGGATTGCCCAAGGGTTTGGTTGTAAATAGTGCGGAATTAATATTAACGAGTGATAGCTTAAACTCTGTACAGGGGACAACTTTCATCAATACTCTGCGTGCAGGTTTTTTAAGGTACAGTGATTCATTAAATACTCAGGGTAGCACGATTGTACTCACGTTCAGTGATAATAAGTATACCGGCAATATAACTTCATTTTTAAGAAACTGGATAAGTACCGGTGAAAATAACGGATTGCTGTTGCAGTCAGGAAATCAGTTTGATGGCCTGGAGCTTTTTGCAATTTACGGCAGTGACGCTGCTGATTTATTGCTCAGACCAAGACTGAAAGTTACATATACAATTAAATAAAATTTATAAGCATGCTAAAAAGCTTTTTAACTTTAATCATTGCTTTAGTTTTTTGTATTCAGCTTAGTGCTCAAAGTACATCAACTTATACCCGCTATGGGGTCGGGGATGTTTATTACAGCTATTCTGCGAGATCATTAAGTATGGGCCATTCGGGCTCAGCTTTAATTAATAAAGATTATGTGGAAATCTTAAATCCTGCATCCTGGTCGGCTCTTTCCAGAACCAGAATTGAATTTAGTTTTGTTTACAACGGAATGCTGCTTTCCAATAGTACAGAATCAAAATATTATGGTGATGGTGAATTTAAAGGATTCACATTTGCATTTCCTGTAAGCCAGGCAAATGGAATTGGCGCAGCCATGGGTATTGTACCCTACAGCCGTTCAAACTATTTAATTGTTCAAAAAGGAGTGGACGAAGGGAGTTCAGTTGGCAGTTATACAGCAACTTACGAAGGGAAGGGTGGTCTTTCCAAAATATTTATTGGCGGTTCTGTAAACCTACCTATGGAATTTGTATTCGGAGGAACATTTGAATACTATTTTGGCAATCTCAGGTATAATTCCAAAATAGAATTTGATAATTCACAGATCTTCCCCTCTCAATATGAATTACGATACGGACCGACTGGCTTTGGAACTACATTAGGTTTAATTTCTCCAAATCTGGCTGGAGTACTAAATTCAGAATCAATTTCAGAAGTAAGATTAAGCTTATCGACTAATTTAATTTCAAAATTGAATGTTGATACCTCACTCATAACCCGTTCTTCTTCAATTATTGACTCAATTGGTTCCGGTGAAACTAATATGGAGGTGCCTTACCGAATTAATGCCGGATTGGGTGTAACTTTTGTGGAAAAGTACTTTTTTGTGTTAGATTATTTCTTCCAGCCATGGACAGAATTTAAGCTTCATAATATCAAACAAAAAAATCTAAAAGATTTGCATAAAATTAGTTTAGGCTTTGAATACAGACCAAAAAGGCAGATTGGAGCATCATATTGGGAACAAATAATGTTACGTGCTGGTTTAAGTTTTGAAAAGTCGCAGTACACATTTAACGGAAACGATATAGACCAATATTCAGCATTTGCGGGATTTTCATTACCTTTAAGCGCTGAAAATACATTTGATTTTGCATTTGAGTATTCGATGAGAGGAACGACGGATAATAAATAATTTATTAAAAGAAAATTTCTTCCGTTTTAATTTAGGTATCAGCTTCGGCGATATCTGGTTTTTACGATATGAAAAATAATCTAAATAAAAACAGAGGGTAGAAAAGTGAAAAGCAGAATGAAAATATTGGGATTTGCAATTCTTACATTTTTATTTGCATTAAATCTAAATTACGCAAAAAGCAATCTTTCTGTAATTAATTCTGATTCGATGAAGGTGCTTGAAAAATATAGTCTCTTTTCCGAGTATCACAAAAACAAAGATTATTTGAGCGCTCTTCCATTTGGATGGGAAGTGCTTGAAATGGATCCTGCAAGATTCAGTAAATGGATTTTTTACAAGATGGAAGACTGTTTGTGGTACATACACGATTCCGCAGATGTAGCCCCTGAAGAAGTACAGGCAGCTGAAGATAGCATTCTTTCATTTTACAATATGGCAATTCAATACTATCCGGATGGCATGGCTTACTTTCAGATGAGAAAGGCTTTTGTTGCCGAAACCTGGCTGGAAATGGAACCTGAAGAAGTTATAGCAGAGTATGAAAAAGCTGCTGAATATAATCCCGATATGGATTCATATTATTTTAACAGGTTTGGACAGCTTTACATAAATAATATGAATGATGAAAATGATTATAAAATGAAAGCGATCGATATTTATACTATGCTGGCAGTAAGAGAGCCGGATAATCCGCAATGGCCCGATATTCTTTCAGAACTGGTAGATAACGTAGATCAATTACTGGATATACGTAAAAAGAATTGGGAACTCGATAAAGAGAATATGGAAAAGGCATGGACTTATGCATCCGAATGTATCAGGGCTCAGGCTTTTGAAAGAGCCATTGAACCGCTTGAATTTTTAACACAGCAGTCTCCGGAAACTCTTAATTATTGGAACCAATTAGCTACTGCATATAATAAAATCGGTCGTTACGATGATGCAGAAAGATGTTTTACAAAGCTTATTGAGTTAGAACCAGATAATAAAGATTTTTATTTTAACCTGGGTCTTATATATAAAGAGCAAGGTAAGCTAAGCAGAGCCAGACAATATTTTGAAACTGCTAATGACAAAGCCGGCGGCTGGGGAATGGCAATTTTTTCAATTGGATTACTTTACGAGCAGGCGGCAAGAGGCTGTACTTTCGATTTTAAGACTAAGGTGGTATACAAACTTGCTCAGGATACTTACAGAAGAGCATATAATATGGATCAGTCACTTGCGCAGGCAAGGGATAGAATTGGAGCTCTTTCTGGATCGGTACCTTCACAGGAAGACTACTTCTTTTACGGCTATAAATCGGGAGATGTTATAGCTGTATCCGGTGATTGTTTCGGATGGATCGGTAAGAGTATTACTGTACCTTAAAATTATTATTTGACTGATTTTTGAAAAGTTCTCGTTTTAACAATCCGGCAACTGCCGGATTTTTTTTATAAATTTGTGCTCATCAAAAACAAAAAAGAATCAATAATGTTTACTTATTTAAAGAATGATCCTGAAATTTATAAAATCCTCGAACAGGAGACGGCAAGACAGCAACACAAACTGGAATTGATCGCTTCGGAGAATTTTGTTTCTCCTGCAGTTTTAGAAGCCGCCGGTACTCCTTTAACTAATAAATACGCGGAAGGTTATCCCGGAAAACGTTATTACGGTGGTTGCGAATTTGTTGATATGGCAGAAGACCTTGCACGAGACAGGTTAAAAAAGTTGTTCAGTGCTGAATATGTTAATGTTCAGCCGCATAGCGGTTCTCAGGCAAATATGGGTGTATTGATGACACTGATGAATCCGGGAGATAAATTTTTAGGATTGAGCCTGGCACATGGCGGTCATTTAACACATGGATCACCAGTGAATTTTTCAGGAAAACTCTATGGAGCAAGTGCTTACTCTAGAGAATGGGATTATAAAAAATTAAGAGAAATTGCAGATATGGTTGATGCATTTTTGATGTGCGATATGGCTCATCCCGCAGGATTAATAGCTAAGGGATTACTTGATAATCCTATTCCGTATTGCGATGTTGTTACATCAACTACTCATAAGACTCTTCGCGGACCAAGGGGCGGAGTCATTTTAATGGGCAAAGACAGTGAAAATAAATTTGGTATTACAACCCCGAAAGGGGATCGTGTTAAACTGATGTCGGAGTTATATGATAGCTCTGTAATGCCCGGAATTCAGGGCGGACCATTAATGCATATTATTATGGCAAAAGCAGTTGCATTCGGTGAAGCTCTTTCTGATTCATTTAAAGTCTATGCTCAACAGGTAATAAAAAATGCAAAGGCACTCGCAAACGAATTAATTAAATATAATTTTGATGTAGTATCTGACGGAACCGACAATCATTTGATGCTCATTGATTTAACGAACAAAAATATTTCAGGTAAAAAAGCCGAGAATGCACTTGAACGGGCAGGTATTACAGTTAATAAAAATATGGTCCCATTCGACACAAAAAGTCCTTTTGTTACAAGCGGCATCAGAATTGGGACACCTGCAGCTACTACACGTGGAATGAAAGAAGATTCGATGATAAAAATTGCAGAGATTATAAATGAGGTAATAAATAATTTTGAAGATGAAAAGAAGCTTGATGAATTACTAGAAGATGTAAAAGAGTTGTGTTCGGGATTTCCTCTGTATCAGGAATTAGCGTTAGCAGAAAGCTAAATAGTCGTGCAAATTGATGAAAAAAATGATCTGGAAGGGGAAAATTCTGAGGGTAATGATGTGGAGATGTCTTTTCTCGATCACCTTGAAGAGCTTCGCTGGCGATTAATCTACGCTGCGATTGGTATCGTGATCGGGGCAATTGTAGCCTGGATTTTCATTGATCCGCTTGTTGATGTAATACTGCTGAAACCTGCAAGAGATGCCGGCGCCGAGCTTCAAAATTTGCGTCCCTTCGGACAGTTATTTTTATTTGTACAGGTGGCAATTATAATTGGTGTAGTTGTCAGTCTTCCTAATCTTTTTTACCAATTATGGAAGTTCATTTCTCCTGCATTAAAGAAAAATGAGCGCAAATATATTCTTTCGATTGTAATTTTTTCATCACTATGTTTTTTAGCCGGAATAGCATTCGCATATTTTGTGATGCTCCCGTTAGCTATGAAATTTGCTGCACAATTCGGTTCGGAAGCGATTAAAAATGAGTTTGCAATTGATGAATATATGTCAATCATTATAAGTGTAATGTTAGCTGCAGGCTGCGTTTTTGAACTTCCGATGGTTTCATTTTTTCTGTCGAAATTAGGAATACTTACACCGGCATTTATGAAAAAATACAGGAGACATGCAATAGTAATAATATTGGTTCTTGCTGCAATTTTAACACCGGGTGCCGACCCTGTTTCGCAGGTGATACTTGCAGTTCCGTTGGTTCTCTTATACGAATTAAGTATATTTATTTCAAAAATATCAGTGAAGAAAAGTTGAATATGCAAAAGCATCTCATAGGGAGAAGCCAGCTATCCGAAATAACCCAACCGATTAAAAACGAATTACAGCTTTTTGAGGAGCAGTTCAAACAATCTATTAAATCCAAAGTTGGTTTAGTTGATCTGATTGCAAAGTATATTATCCGCCAAAAAGGTAAGAAAATTCGTCCCTTGCTGGTTCTTCTATCTGCAAAAGTCTGCGGTGGAATCACGGAACGGAGCTATCGCGGCGCCGTTTTAGTTGAACTTTTGCATACAGCAACTTTAGTGCACGATGATGTAGTTGATAATGCGGATAAAAGAAGAGGTTTCTGGTCAATCAATAAGGTCTTTAAGAATAAAGTTGCAGTATTAATGGGGGATTATTTGCTTTCCCGTGGCTTATTAACTGCGATGGAAGGAAAGGATTATGATTTTCTCGAGGTAATTACAAACACGGTCAAAAAAATGTCGGAAGGTGAACTGCTTCAAATACAGAAAACGCGCAAGCTTGATATTGATGAAGAAACATATTTTAAAATAATCTCGGATAAAACCGCTTCTCTTATTGAAACGTGCTGTACAATCGGGGCACTAAGTGCAACAGATGATAAAAATATGATTAACGCGATGAAAGAATTCGGGCATTGTGTCGGTATGTCATTCCAGATACGGGATGATATTCTGGATTATGACGGTAAGGTTTCTATAACCGGAAAACCTGTAGGCGGTGATATTAAAGAGAAGAAAATCACCCTTCCGCTTATTTATTCCCTAAATAAAGTACCTGATTCCGAAGCAGCACGAATAAAAAAAATAATAAAGAATGGAAAAAAGAAGGAAAATATTTCCGAAGTAATTGATTTTGTTAAAGTTAACAACGGAATTGACTACGCTTTAACCACTGCGCAAACTTACTCCGATAAAGCTAAATCCTCATTAAAACAACTGCCCGATTCCCAGAGTAAAATTGCACTCGAAGCATTGATTGATTTTGTGATTGAGAGAAAAAATTAGTCTTTTTTTCAGGCTTGATATAAAAGTAAAATCTAACGCTACTTTAACAGAACCGCCTTCTTAATTTTTCGAACATTATTTGTACTTAACGAGTAATAATAAATACCACTGGATAGTTCTTCCGCTTTAAACAAGACAGAATGATTTCCGGCATTTAATTCCTGATTTACCAGCTCCTTTACTTTTCTTCCCAGTTGATCGTATACTTCAATTTTAACGTGATCTTGTTGTGGTATATAAAACTCAATATTGGAAGAGGGATTGAACGGATTCGGATAATTCTGCTTTAAAAGATATTCAATATTTATGAGGTCTTCAGAATGCTCAACGCTTGTCCCGGATTTTTCAATTATTTTTAACGCAAAAAAATCCCAGCCATTTGTTGAGTCAGCCGCATCCCCTCCCACATATATGCTATTGCTGTCGTCCAGAAAAATGAAGTTCCCATTTTCAAATATACCGTGTGGGGCGTCAAATTTCTGATGCCATTTAAGTTCACCTGAATCAGAATATTTCAGCGTATAAGATTTACCTTCACTTACCGAATTATGTGATGCTCCGGTAACATAAATGTTATTAAGGTCGTCAATTACCAATGCCATAGCGTAGTCTTTCAAATGTT
>WOR8_10001668_pt1 | contig 25122 bp, 22 predicted proteins | sample DeeMarSeWOR38_10_FD_19890 | JGI IMG/M metagenome (IMG submission 19890) | reverse complement strand
CTCAAGGAGATGACGTTTGAAACCACTTCGGTTTCCATTTTTACCAGACTCGGAAAGGCCATTGGGCTTAGACCGTTTTCAATCAAAAAAAGAGCACTGGCCTCTTTTACAAGCGCCTCTACTTCCGGACCGGCTTCGTAAATCAGGCCGAACAGCTGCCCGTCATGCCATTTAACATCATCGGATTTAAATGACTTCAGCGTGTTCAATACGTCTTGGCTGGACATACCTTTTTGCGGCAGCGATATCTGTCCCATGCATTCCTCCGTTTAATATTTTAATTCGCCACAGACCCACCCAGACACACACTAACCGTTTGGCCGAAAGATCCTTCAATAGCGTCGCCGGTAGAAAAGCACTTGTCTGTATACGTCCGTGTGGGTCCGTGGCGAATTCTAAAATTTAGGCGGCCCCCAGAATTTAAGTACGCGAATCAGCGCCAGCCCGACCGCCATCACACCCAAAAAGACGAGCGAGGTGGTCCCAACTCCCCAGTTCCACCAGATCGGGGCATTCACGAGCAGTAAACAGCCTCCGATAGGGACGATGGAAAAGACATTCATAACAGCGATTTCGATGGCCACCGGCGTCTTAAAATCCGGGTCTGCGATCCGTAAAAGCAAAAGCCCGCAGGAGACGGTTCCGGTTACCGCCCCATAAACAGCGGCCGTTCTTTCGAGGTTGCAGTCCCACAGGCGGTTTCCAAGGTAAACAACGACCATTGTGGTCAAAACGCCGTTGAGGATTGAAATCAGGAAAATGGGAAGCGCATATTTCCATACCACCAAGAATTGAATGGCCATCACCGTCGCCACGATCAGAAAATCGATGGACCAACCGGTAATTCTGCGCTGTATGCCGGGGTCAATCAGATGTTGGGCACCAAATTTTTTGATCAGGAACCTGACGCAGATCGCAAAAAGCAGCCCGAACACAAAGAAAAATCCCCACATAATCTTTGCGGCATCCGGCGGCAGCAGCAATCCCACATATTTCACAAACCCGTAGGTCAAAAGGTAAACCAGTCCGACTAAAGCTGCCTGAAACGCCATTGAATCAACGTTGCCCGTATGCAGGGTCAGCTTGCCGGCTGTTTCGGTCTGTTTGTCCCGGGGTATGATTCCGCTGAGAAAGTCCCGGGGTAACGATTTCGCTCCGTGAGTGGCCAGCCCGTTTCGGATTCCCCGGTTGACGATCGGCACGCCGACAAAAAACGCAAACAGGTAACCAATGGCAGCAAAGGTCAGCCCGATTGTGGCGGCCTGTTCAAAGCCGAAACCCTCCCAGACTTTACCGACCGACAGGGCCTGGCCGGGCCCTTCCTCAAAACCCAGGGGCGCCAGAAAACCAAACGTCGGAAATAGATCCATTCCCAGGATACCGAAAAGTATCACCAGCAGACCGCCCACCGCCGCCTGGAGGCCAAAACACGAACCCTGGACCAGCGCCATCCAGGCCGGCCCCCTGATAAACGCCTTGCTGCGGGGTGAGCTGTCTTTTTGATCGTTACCGTGGGTCAGCCCTACCGAAATAAAGGAGATGTTGAAGAAATGGTAGGCAAATATTTCCAGATCCGAAACGGTAATTTTGATAACTCGGAAATTTACAAGGATCAGGCCGATAATTCCGCCGATGAGGCAACTCGGAAAGAGAAATCTCTGAAAAAAGGCAACCCTGGCCCGCAGAAGCACACCGAGAAGCAGCATGCTTGCCAGCCAGCCGAAAACCAGCATGGATTCAAAAGGAAACGGGGCTGTCATTTCTACCCTCTCTTTTTGCTTCTATTGGGAAGTTTAAACAGCAGCAATGACGGACAGCACAGAATAAGGAAAAGACAAAACCCTGTCAAATCAATAATGGATAAGGACCGTGGCCGCAACATAAAGTGAGGCTTACGGTACCTTTCATTCTGTTTGACATTTCAGCGGTTATCCCACATAAAAGAATTGTCATTATACACATATATCGCGGCAAGGTGCCGCTCCCATTAATGATTACGGATAGTCGTGGTCGTGGGATCCCGTTAAACGGGAGATTATTACGTGTGGTCTCAACCGGCTCAACCGGATAATTATGCTCGCCTATATTACGCGTCGGTTTTTGCTGTTGATATTGGTGCTGTTCGGGGCATCGGTGCTGCTTTTCAGCATCTTTATGACCTTCAGCCCGGAACGCAGAGCCGCCGCATACGTCACCTCTCCTCAACAGGCCAAAGACATTCCCCGAATCATCGAACAGTTCGGTCTGGATGATCCCTTTTACATCCAATATTTCCGTTGGATGAAAGAACTATCCCGGGGCAACCTGGGCTGGTCCCTTGTGGCTTCGCGACCGGTGGGCGAAGCCTTCTGGAATTATTTTCCGGTCACCCTGGAGATGAATCTGTTTGCGGCCCCCATTGTTATTGTCTTGGGCATCTGGCTGGGGACGTTATCCGGTATCCATCGCAATACCTGGATCGACCATTCGACGCGAATTCTGGCCATTGTGGGCTGGTCGCTGCCTACCTTTTTCTTTGCGCTGGTTATGCTGATGGTCTTTTACGGTTATTTTCAAATTTTTTCTCCAGGGGTCATCAGCGACCATTTGTCCATGTTCATCATGGATAATCCGGAGGCGTATACGCGCTACACCGGTTTATACACGCTTGACGGCATCCTCAACCGGCGCTGGGATGTTACCCTGGATGCGATGTCCCACCTGGTTCTTCCGGTTCTAACCTATGTCGTCGTTGTTGTGGCACTAAATATGCGGGTGATGCGCTCGGGCCTGATCGAAGAGCTGTCCAAAGATTACGTGATTACGGCAAGAGCCAAACCCTATCCATGGAGGGCAGCATTGCCGTGGAAGTGGTCTTTAATCGCCACGGCATCGGCTGGTGGCTGGCCGAATCGTCGATTCAACTCGATACGCCGGTGCTGCTGTGTATTTGTTTGTTCATGGCGGTGATATTTGTCATCACCAATCTGACGCTGGATATTATGTATGCGTATATTGATCCGAGAATACGGTTGAATTAGTTCTATTCGTTAAATGGGTTCTATTGGTTATGTTTCTGGGCAGGCATCATCAACAAATTAAACCAATCAAACCAATTAAACCAATGAAACGGTTTTACATATGACCCATGAACATCCCAGACTGCGTGAGCTTAAATTTACCCTGCACCGGATTTTCCGGAACCCGGCGGCCATTATCGGGTTTTCCCTGATTTTGTTTTTCGCGGCCGTGGCAATTTTTGCGCCGCAAATTGCTCCACCCAAATACGACCATAACCCCTATCTGATGCCCCATAAAGGCTTTTCGCCCACTCCCAACCCGCCCAGCAAAACCCATATTTTTGGCACCGCATCCGGCCAGTACGATATCTTTTACGGCGTGGTCTGGGGGACGCGGACCGCCTTTAAAATCGGGTTGTTTGTGGTCGGCATCGCAGCGTTGATCGGGGTCATTCTCGGCGCGATATCCGGCTATTATGGCGGAATTGTCGATGAGGTGTTGATGCGTGTTGTGGATGTCATGTGGGCCATTCCCACCCTGGTGCTGGCCATGACCATTGTGGTGGCTTTCGGCCGGGGTCTCGACAAAATCATGATTGCCCTGGCGCTGGTGAGCTGGCGCTGGTACGTGCGCGTGATACGTTCTGAAATTCTGGCATTGCGCGATCAGGATTTTGTCCAGGCTGCCAAAATAATGGGCGTGTCTGATATTAAGATAATTCTGCGCCATATCATCCCCAATGCGATTTATCCGGTATTGATCATGGCCACAATGGACGTGGGTTCCATGGTGATCACCGCTTCTTTCATGAGCTTTGTGGGGCTGGGGGCGCCCAAGGGATTTGCCGACTGGGGTCAGATGGTGGCCCTGGCAAGAAACTATATTGTCGGTCCGCCGGACGATCCCCTCAAGTTCTGGTATGCGATTGTCTTTCCCGGCGGCTGTATCGTGCTTTTTGTTCTGGGGTGGAATCTGATCGGCGATGCCCTGCGTGACGCCTTCGACCCGAAGCTAAGACGTAGATGATTTTGTGAATTCACCGCAGGGGCGCAGAGAGCGCAGGGAGAAAGTTTCTTTGCCTTGTCGCTGAGACGCTGACAAGGCAAAACTGCTCAATCCTGCGGGCAATAAAAAAATTATTCTTAAAATTATGATACAGGCTATTACCGTTGCTAAAATAGCAGTTAAAGAAAGTGGTTGATTATCTATATGATACTTGCCGGAGGCAGATTGTTTTTTGCTTTCCGTCCTCTCAACGGAAAGCAAAATAAAAAATTATCTCCGCGAACTCTGCGCCTCTGCGGTGAAAAAGAAAAGCACCGATCCGATGGCTAAATTGCTGGAAATCGAAAACCTGGTGACCAACTTCTACACCTACGAAGGGGTGGTCAAGGCTTTGAACAAAGTGAGCCTGGTGGTCGATCACGGTTCTACCTTCGGGTTGGTGGGCGAATCCGGTTGCGGCAAAAGCGTAACGGTTCGCTCCATTATGCGAATTATACCGGAACCCGGCTGCATCGAAGGCGGCAAAGTGATTGTTTATCTGGATGAAAAGAACCCAGCGGCGGGCATCGACCTTCTCCAGCAATCAGAGGCTTACATGCAGCGCCTCCGCGGAGAACGCATTTCCATGATCTTTCAGGAGCCGAATGCAGCCCTGAATCCGACGATGCGTATCGGTGATCAGATCGCTGAGAGCTTTTTATTTCATCAGAAACAGCAGATGTGTGACAAAATTTTGAAGGATCTCGAATCACCGGCCTGCCGAACGGTTTTTCCGCTCAAACAGTTGCAACAGGCCATCTATCGGATGGCTGCCCGACACCCCGATGCCTTCATCATCCGCCTCTTAAACCGGATTGCGCTTTTGCGGTTCTGGCAACGGCGCCTGAACGCTGAGGCCCGGGCCCGAGCGGCTGAAATTATCGCCAGGCTGGGGATTGCCAACCCGAAAAACATCATCGAACAGTATCCGCATCATTTATCCGGTGGTATGAAGCAGCGCATCGTCATTGCGATTGCATTGGCCTGCAGCCCCGTGCTGCTCATTGCCGATGAGGCCACCTCGAATCTGGACGTGACCATCCAGGCCCAGATTCTGGAGCTGCTTCGCCGGTTGAAGCAGGAAGAGATTTCTTCGATTTTATTGATTACCCATGACCTGGGCGTTGTGGCTGAAACCTGTGACCGGGTGGGGGTTATGTATGCCGGGAACCTGTGTGAAGTTGCCGATGTTAAAGATTTATTCCAAAAGCCGTTGCATCCCTATACCCGGGCCCTGCTGGCCGCTGTGCCAACATTTTCCATGGAAGATGAGCTAAAGAGCATTGAAGGCAATGTGCCCAATCTGGTTAGCCCGCCGAGCGGATGTCGGTTTCACCCCCGCTGCGCGCACGCCATGGCGGTGTGCCAGGAGGCATTTCCCGAAATGACCGAAATGGGGAAAAATCATTTGGTGGCCTGTTACTGGGCCGCCGCGCAGAAGAAGCTATGAAATTAGCCACGGACACACACGGACGCACACAGAATTTTGATGTGATCGATCCGCTGCCACCTTTAAAATGGCGAGCCAGACCAGTCGGTAAGAATAATGTCACACTGCTTTTTTACCAAAAAATGCTTTTGAAGAATTTACCTTGTCTGTGTATGTCTGTGTGGGTCCATGGCCAATTAAAGAATAAAAATGGAAAAAATACTGGAGCTAAAAAATCTGAAAAAGCACTATCCCATTCTTGGGGGAGTGCTGCGCCGGGAAGTCGGCGCCGTCAAGGCCCTTGATGGGATCGACCTGAATATCTATCGTGGGGAATGTCTGGGGGTGGTCGGAGAATCGGGCTGCGGCAAGACCACCGCCGGCAAGGCAATCATCCGCCTGTTCAAGCCGACCGGCGGGCATGTTTATTATTACGGCAAAGGCGCTGAATCTAAAGCACCGGCGGATCTTGCCCGCGAAAAAAAGTCCCGCATAAAAAAGCTCGGCCTGCGCGGCAGGTTGCAGATGGTTTTTCAGGATCCGACAACCTCGCTGGATCCCCGCATGCTGATAAAACATATTGTGGCCGAACCCATCAAAACCCAGAAACGGATGAGCGGCCGGCAGCTGGAAGAACGGGTTTTGGAATTGCTCAATCGGGTGGGTTTAACCCGGGATCATCTGCTGCGCTATCCTCATGAATTTTCCGGCGGGCAGCGGCAGCGGATTGCGGTTGCCCGGGCGATTGCCACCGACCCAGAGTTTATCGTGCTCGATGAACCGACCTCGGCTCTGGACGTATCGGTTCAATCTCAGATCCTCAACCTGTTAAAGTCTCTGCAGCAAACCCTTCACTTAACCTATCTGTTCGTCACCCACCACCTGCTGGTGGTCAAATACATCAGCGATCGGGTGGCGGTGATGTATCTTGGAAAAATTGTAGAACTTGCCGACACCCGGGTCATTTTTTCAAAACCGGCACATCCCTATACCCATGCGTTAATGTCCGCGATCCCGATTCCGGATGTCGCGCATCAGCAGGAACGCATCGTTCTGAGCGGCGATCTACCCAGCCCCGCCAATCCGCCGGCGGGTTGTCGATTTCACACCCGCTGCCCCTTTTCCGTTGATCGTTGTCTGACTGAAGAACCGCTGCTTGAGACCATCGAAACCAGTCACTGGGTTGCCTGCCATCGCAAGCAGGAAATGGAAAAGCTAGTGGCCGAAAGATTCGGCTAAAATCAGATTGGGGCGCTGCCTGTTTGAAGCCGGTTTACCATGCGATTGAAAAATTGAATTTTTTCCGTTAGACAAACGTAATATTTAAAAAAAGGGTCCGATCATAAACCCTTTAACACAGGGAGTTATCATTTTGGAGATACCCACCATAGACCCTAGAGTGTTTGATCCTGCCTCCATCGATCCCGAAACAGCAGCCTTCAACCCAAAAATTGAAAAAGAGCTTTCCGCCATGCCGCCTTTATACCAATTTGAGCCTCAGGTTATTCGCGATGCCCACGCTGCCGGATACTCCATTTTTGGTCCCATCAAACACCTTGAAGAAGCTCACGATCGCATGGTTTCGGGTCCGGCCGGCGACATTCCCATTCGCGTGTTCATTCCGGATAAAGCGACAGGGGTTTATATGCATATGCACGGTGGTGGATTTATGCTTGGCAGTGCAGATCAACAGGATGAATTTTTATTTGAAATATGCAGGACTTGCCAGGTTGCCGTTGTGAGTGTGGGCTATCGGCTGGCACCGGAAAACCCGTATCCGTCCGCACCGGATGACTGCGAAGCGGTGGCCGTGTGGCTTGCGGAAAACAGCAGTGCAGAATTTGGAACCGACAAGCTGGTCATTGGAGGAGAGTCAGCCGGGGCAAACCTTTCCTTATTTATGCATATGCGCTGGCTGGCCGCGGGCAGCAAATCGGAGCTGGCTGTTTATCCCGGTGGGATTCATGCCTTTAATTTTTTTCCAATTGAACTTGCCCGTAAAGCAAACACCAGCATCAATGATTTTATAATCAGAGCAATGGCTGACGAATAGATACGCAGCAAATTTCCACAGGACCCTGAAGCTATCTTTGAACACGCGCTTTTTTTCAGGTCTGTGTCCGAATGCCGCCGCTGTTATCATTGACACACCAACAAACTATTGGCATATTGCAGAATACTATCGGCCATGTCTCGATTCATATTTTTTATTTGTTGACTTCTAATCGAAAGGATTCATCATGGCACACAAAGAACTTCCGATTCCATCCCATTTCAACCCGCAAAGCGTGGGTGAAGTCTGGAAAGTCGCCTATGAGAGCCGAGCGGCCGATGCAGAAAGCTGGGCAAAGCAACATAACCTGCAGCCGGCCTCCTGTGATAAGCTGAAAATTTCCCTGTTGCTGGTCGATGTCCAAAATACGTTCTGTATTCCGGATTTTGAGCTTTATGTTGGTGGAACTTCAGGAACGGGTGCAATAGATGACAATCGCAGGTTGTGTGAGTTTATTTATCGCAATCTCAACGGAATCACCGAAATTTGTCCGACAATGGATACCCATCAGGCCGTGCAAATCTTTCATGCTATATTTCTGATAAATGACAAAGGGGAGCATCCGGCGCCGTATACCCTTATTTCGTCAGATGATGTTGAAAACGGGGTATGGAAATTTAACCCACAGCTCGCATACATTCTTCAAATCGACGAAGCATACGGCCAAGAATTTTTGCTTCACTATACCCGCAAGCTAAAAGAAGGCGGTAAATACGATTTAACAATTTGGCCCTACCACGCCATGCATGGCGGAATCGGCCAGGCGCTGGTTTCAGCCGTCGAGGAGGCGGTCTTTTTCCACAGCATCGCCCGTTTAAGTCAACCCGACTTTCAAGAAAAAGGAGACAACCCCTTTACCGAGAATTACTCGGTTCTCAGCCCGGAAGTGCTGGCAAGCCATGTGGGGGAAGGGATTGCAGAGAAGAATGTCGAATTAATAAACAAATTATTGAACTTTGATGCCGTAATTATTGCCGGTCAGGCAAAAAGCCATTGCGTGGCGTGGACAATTGAAGATTTATTGAAGGAAATCCTTGGTGCCGATAAAAAGCTGGCTGAAAAAGTTTATCTGTTAGAGGATTGCACAACCCCGGTGGTGATTCCAGGCGTTATCGATTACACCGAACAGGCGATCGAAGCTTTTCAGAAATTTGCTGATGCAGGAATGCATGTCGTGCGCTCATCTGATCCAATCGTGAATTGGCCCGGAATCAGACTTTAAGTCTTATGAATCAAACCGTTGTTATTATCGGCATCGGTGAAATGGGCGGTGTCTTTGCAAAAGGATTTTTGCGCAGCGGATATCCGGTTTATCCGGTCACCCGGAATATGAATCTGTCTGATGCGGTGGCACAGATCCCCGATCCGGTGCTGGTCTTGGTGGCAGTGGCTGAAAAAGATCTGCCCGATATTCTGGCCGGCATACCTGATGAATGGCGCGGATGTCTCGGCCTCCTGCAAAACGAGCTGCTGCCTGCCGATTGGCAACGGCATCATATCAGCAACCCGACAGTGATTTCGGTCTGGTTTGAAAAGAAAAAAGGGCAGGACTACAAGGTTTTCATCCCCTCGCCGATTTACGGTCCAGCGGCCGATATCATTTCGCACTCTCTGAAATCAATTGACATTCCCTGCCGAATACTCACCACTGAGGATGAGCTGCTTTTCGAATTGGTCCTTAAAAACCTGTATATTCTGACGTTGAATATCGCCGGTCTGGAAACCCTTGGGACGGCTGAAAATTTGTGGTTTAATAACAATGCGTTTGCCCGCAGCGTTGTCCAGGAAATTATCGACGTGCAGTCGTGGCAGACCCAGGCCGAGCTGCCGCGTGAGACTCTGATCGAAGGAATGCAGCAGGCAATTAAAGCGCAACCAAATCACCAATGCGTGGGGCGCTCGGCTGCAGCACGTTTGGAGCGTACTGTTACCATAGCAGATAAGGCTGGATTAGACGTTCCGACAATACGGGAAATTTATACCCGCCATGCTGGTTAACGTCTTGAAAATTTATTAAATTTCTCCGGGACACAACACGAGCGCATATTGGCAAACGAGGTGACGATTTTTGTCCCAATGACCCTCGGCGCAAAAAACGGGGTGTTCCGCAACAATCTGATATCTATTTAAATAATAGCAAAATCCTTACTTGGTATAAAATTTGCGTGTTTTAATCCTGCCGGTGTTGATCGCCGCCAGGGTGAATTGGTGTATAATATTTTCAATTGCAGCGTTTAGGAGACCGGAATCCCGGGGATGACATTTTGACGATGAGTACTTCTTTGATGGTTAAAAACCCAACATACGAGGAATTAACTGCAAGAATCAAAACGCTTGAAGAAGAATTGCAGCAGCATGACCAGATTGAAAGTGAGCTGCGGGAGCAGGAGCAGAAGTACAAGCTCATATTTGAAAAAGCCCGGGATGCCATTTTTATCATCCAGAACGACGTGATCCGATTTGCCAATCGCCGGGCACGGACGGTACTGGGCTATACAGACGAAGAGTTGTCGACAACCGCGATTGCCGAACTGATTCACCCCAAAGACAGAGATTTGGTGGCCGCCCGGCATTTAAAAAGGCTAAAGGGTGAAAAAGTACCCGGCACCCATTCATTCCGGGTGATCAGCAAAATGGGCAGAGAAATATGGGTCGAGCACACGGCCGTGCGCGTTGACTGGGAAGGGCAGCCGGCCACTTTAAATTTTGTTCGCAACATCACCAAAAAAAAGAAACTGGACGCCCAGCTTCAATTTGCCGCCAAGCTGGAGGCCATCGGCACCCTGGCCGGCGGGATTGCGCATGCATTTAACAACCTTTTAATGGGTATCCAGGGGCACACGTCACTGCTGCTGCTTGACATCGACTCCGCGCATCCCCATCACGCGGCTTTAAAGAAAATCGAAAACGCAGTTCAGGGGGGTGCCGAACTCACCAGTCAGCTGATCGGTTACGCGCGCAAAGGCAGATACCGGTCCAAATCCGTTGCCATTAACGAAATCATTGAAAATACCTCCCAGACATTCCAAAAAATGAAAAAGGAAATTACCATCCATCGTGAACTCACCCAAAGGCCGCATGCCATCGAAGCGGACCAGGGCCAGATGGAGCAAATGCTGTTAAACCTTTACATCAATGCGGCCGATGCCATGCCGGATGGGGGGAATATTTATTTAAAAACCAAAAATGTGACCCACCGGGATATCAAAAGCAAGCTTTACGAGGCTCGGCCCGGGAAATACGTCAGGCTCACGATCTCTGACAGAGGCATCGGAATAGACAAAAAAATACTGCATCGTATTTTTGATCCTTTTTTTACGACCAAAAAAATCGGTAAAGGGACCGGCCTCGGGCTGGCCTCGGTTTACGGAATCGTAAAAAGCCACGAAGGCTATATTAACGCGGAGTCTAAAAAGGGCCACGGTACCACATTTTTTATTTATTTGCCGGCAGCCGAAAAGAAGAAAAAAAAGAAATGAAAATCCAATAAATGGCAAACCACTGCATCCGGGCTTGTGTAAGGATTGAAATCATCAATCGACAGAAAAGCGCTGAATGTGACACGGGTTTTTAAAATTCAGAGAAGTGATTTTGCGACTATATCAAAATATGTTAAAATTAACTCATATGCGGCTTATTGGGTTCAGGGCTTGCGTTGCTTTAATGTGAAGGCAACGAACGGCCGAACGGCGACCACTTTTTTTGCGGATTGAAAAAATGCTTCAGAATATATCTAAATTAAATCTGGTTCGTGTTGGAAGCGATATCACTTACAGCAGTCTCAAGAAGATCGGCAACGACCTGCTGGAATCCTTTTGCGGCATCATCGGTGAGGTCGATCTGTCACATCACGATTCGCCAATGATTGACAGCATCGATGCCCAGCTGCTGACGCTGATACTCGGACAAGAGTATATCGGAAATACATTGGGGATTACCGATGCGGATTTAAAAATAGATGACGGAGATGAATTTTATAATTCGATTATCGGCGGGAAAAATCCCAAAAATGATGTGGCGGTTGTTTCGACCAAGAAACTGACTCCCCCGCATATGGATTCCGATGAAGAAATTGATCTGTTTATCGATCGCACGACCAAGGTGGCCCTGCATGAGGTCGGCCATAACTTCGGTTTAACCGATCATGCCTCTTTCAAACCGGCGCCGGACGGCGCTTTGTGCCCCATGAGCAGAGGCGAGTTTAATAAATTCGGCTATCGGGGATACGTGCGGGCCATTGTCGATGGCCGCGGGCTTAAATTTTGTGACGAATGCAGCGGTTTTTTGAAATCGGTTTATGGATATCGGCGCGCGTCGAAAGGGATGGTAAAGGACGGGCTTGTCTCAGCTGCGAATTAGTAACGGCTTCATAACTGCTTTTTAGATTACCTTCAGCAACTTCTCGATACTTTTGCGGCGTTCTGAAATTACAAATGATTTCGGTGCTGCAAAAATCTCTTCCGACATCTCCAGCAATGCATTGCGGGCATCAATAATGTCGGCCTCTTTGGGTAGAAAAAATAGGACCTTGGCAAGCGGATAAAAGGGTACCAGTCGATAGCCGGCATTGAGCATGGATGCCAGTTTGCGATATTCATCTGCGGCCTGTTCCAATTTTTCCTGATCGATCTTCTGCCCCGCCGCTTCCCCGGATGGTTCTTCAGAAGATGCAAGCTTAAAAACGTGTGAATAATGAATCAGTTTGAAAGCAATCTCGGCGATGACGCGTTTGAGCTCCTGTACGGGGTCGATCACGATTTTGACAATGATCTCCCCTAAAACGTAGATAATGACTCCGGCCAGGATAATATAAAATACAATTGCAATTTCCATAGGGTTACCTCCATTTTTATTTTAAGCGATGGCGGGCTCAATCGGTGCTTCGGTCTTTTCGCGCTTCAAGTGGTCTGGGATGACATCGCGTCGAAATACATCTTTTTCGGTCTCATTCCGGCGGATTATCGAAGCCCTGTCTCCGGTTATCAGCACGGTGGCCGGCCGGGGCATTGCATTGAAATTGCTCATTGATACTTCCTGATAGGCACCCGTATCCAGCAGTGCCATAATATCACCCACCTTGACTTCCGGGATTGGAACGGTTGGCATCAACCTGTCCCCATAGCAACTGCGTCCGATGATATCGGCTTTGTCGACCATCTCAGCATTGGCTTTGTTGGCGAACACATAATCATGCAGGTGATGCTCATAGCGTCCTCCGGTAAACCAGAACTCGGTTGTGTCCACAACCACCACATTCCAGCGAATGGGCACTCGCATGCGTTTGATATTTTTTACCGTTGTCAGATGAATACCCGTATTTCCATGCATTGATCGTCCCGGCTCAATCTGAAGCATCAACCCTTCGATCTTGACGCCTTGTTTCGGCAGTTCCTGCCGCAGCGTGTGGGTGCATGCGGCCGCATAGTCCTGAATGGTGGGTGCGGGTGTTTGATTCGGTTTCGTTATGATGAGGCTATCGACCAGTTTGGACAGCACCTTGTAACGCGTATTTGAACCCAATAAATTCAGCCCTTTTGATATTGCATGCAATGCGGCCAATTGCAACGGTTCGCTGTAATCGGTGACCGCATTAAACGGATCCCGCGGGATGGCGAAGCCGCCGCCAATGTCGATTTCTTCGGGCCGGAAACCGCCCAGCGCCTTGCTGACGTTACCGATCTCCTTTGCAAAAGCCTTCATTTGCTCTTCCCAGTAGCGGGTTGAGGGATCATGGCGGCCGTGATGTTGGTGAAAGCCTACCAGCTCGACGTTTTTCATCTTAAGGATTCGGGGTGCAATCGACAAGATTTGTTCAAAGGACAGCCCGCCTTTATAGACCATGGCGGCAAGATCGGTGGGAACCAGTCCTTCGGCCACAAAATCACTGTGATTCGTGAATCCAGAAATTATAGGCTTTAATCGCAAGCGCACCTTGGCAGCCCGATCAAGTTCATTGGCTGCTTTTTCGATCACATCAACTTCTTCGATACTGTCGATGGTAATGCGGGCGCCTTCTTGAATGCTGCGGTAGACATGCGCATCATCTTTGGGGACCCCGTTGACGGAAATAAATTTGGGTTCAACACCGGCCGCTAACGCCATCGATAACTCGCCTGCTGAATAAATATCGCAGCCACAGCCTTCATCCGCTAAAATCCGCTGGATCGCCGCGATCCAGTTGGCCTTAGCCGCCGGCATAACCTTTACGGGGCCATCCGGCCACCCTTTTTGAAAGGCGCTTTGGAACTCATTAACATTGCGGCGCAGCTGGTCTTCGGACAGGACAAAAATCGGTGATCCAAATTCGCCCACCAGATCGACGGTGTCGCACTGTTCGATAAAAAGATGATCGTCTTTGATCGACAAACACGCATCCAGCTGTTTTGTCTGGTTGCTCATCGTATTTCTCCGATTCTTAAAAATGCTGGCTGAAAATAGAAACCCCCATTTCTCGTTTTGAGATATAGGGGTATCGGATTTATTACATGGCCGCCTCTGATTGGGGACTGGTTGTTTTCAATTTATTTTTAGATAGTTAGCACAGTCTTAATTCTGAAGTCAACCGCATTAAGATGACCTGTTGTTCGTCAGCCAGAAAACGTATTTAGAAATTAAATACTTTGCCTTCAGCGGCGAGATCAATCAAGTGGGGTCCACCGTCCAGGGCCATATTTGAAAAAAATTTTGACTCGTCGACCTGACGAGCTTTGGCACACGGAATTCAGACCCCAATGGGGACTTCGTTTTCAACCAGATATGGCAAATACTCATTCGGGGTATCACCGGTTGGCGTTTGGGTATCAAAATCTCTGCTTGAATCCGCCCACAGGACACCATCATCAATAAAGAACAGGTTTACCTCATGCCCTTTTGAATGCGCAATTTGAGCAAACTGAAAACACCGGGTTGCTGCCTGGTTGTCATCGCGACTTAACACGAACAGAAAATTAGCCATCCCAATCCTCCTTTCTTTTGAGCAAAATTAAACGCTTAATGTATTCTTCTTTGAAACAAGATCTATCAGAACTCAATGAAGACTTTCAACCGAAAATATAAGAAGAAGAGAAGTTAGAAGAAAAAAAGGATATCGCTGATCGGTTGGAAAAATACGCGGACGAAAATCCGAAGAACACTATCACCGTCTAACGCCTACGTAACGGTGTAAAGGCTGCGGATCGACAGCCAGGTCGTCCGGTGTCGCCTCACCGCGGACTGAACCATTCTCAAGGAAGGTAATCCGATCCGCTACCTTGAGGGCGGCTTCTATTTTCTGCTCGACGAGCAATACAGCGACCCCATGCACCTTGAGTTCGACAATCGAGCCCAAGAGTTTCTCGACGAGGCTCGGCATCAGACCTTCACTGGGTTCGTCCAGCAACAAAAGCTTGGGTTCCAGACAGAGAGCCCGGGCCATGGCCAGCATCTGTTGTTGCCCCCCGCTCAAGGTGCCCGCACGCTGGCGCAGCAGTCCCCTGAGCGCTGGAAATAGGTTCAGTACCCAATCGAGGGTTTTTGAGCCCTTGTCCCTCACCAGAAGTCCCATCTGTAGATTTTCTCCTACGGTCAATAACGGAAAGAGTCGGCGGCCCTGGGGCACGTAGGCGATGCCAAGTGGCGGGATTTCGTGCGGGCCGAGGCGGGTGAGTTCGTGCCCCTCGAGCTGGATGCTCCCCGAACGCGACTTGACGAGGCCCATGATCGCTTTCAGCGTGGTTGTCTTTCCCGCACCGTTTCGGCCCAGCAGACCGAGGATCTCACCAGGCGCCAGGCGCAGAGTTACGTCTTTAAGGACGTGAACTTTGTCATAGTAGCAGTTGATTTGATCCAGAACCAGCATCATTTACCCAGGTACGCCTTTTGAACTTCTCGGTGGCGCTCGATCTCTGCCGGAGAGCCTTCGGCAATGATCTGACCGTTGTCCATTACGGTGATCATCTCCGCCAACTCGAGGACCACCGATACGTTGTGTTCAATCAAAAGCACCGTCACTTCCTGCGAGATCATGCGGAGGAGATCACAAAATGCCGAAATCTCCTCCTGTGCCAGGCCCTGTAAGGGCTCGTCGAGGATCAGAAGCTCCGGTTCCAGCGCCAGCGCCATGGCCACTTCCAACAACCGCTGATGGCCGTATGGCAGGGTGTCGGCCCGCTGGCCGGCGGTAGCGGACAGCCCGACTTGCAGCAAAGCGGCCTGTACGCGCTCGGCGATTTGTCGCTCGCTGAGCACCAGACGGTTGGTCACACCGCCCATCAAGCGCCGCTGTGCGGCAAGCGCGACGTTTTCATAGCAGGTCAGATTCTTGAAGATGCTCGTCACCTGAAAGGTGTACACGATCCCCCGAAACACGCGGCCCCAGGCTTTCAGCCCGGTGATGTCCCGGCCTTTGAACCTGACCTGCCCGGAGGTCGGTGGCATCCGTCCGCTGATCAGGTTCATCAATGTGGTCTTCCCGGCCCCGTTGGGCCCGATGATGGCCCGGATCTCCCCGCGAGCCAGGCGCAAGTCGACATCCTTGACCGCATGCAGCCCGCCAAAGCTTTTGCACAGCGCAGTCGTCTCGAGTAGCGAATCTACGGTAACCACGGCAACCACCTTGTCCGGATTGCCCCCATAATGCCTTGGGGAAACCACAGGATCAGCATTACGAGCACCGCCCCAACCACGAAAAGGTAGCTCGAGGTAAGCCCGCTTGCGATATCGACGAGATAAAACATAAGACCAGTCCCTATCATTGGACCCGTCGTTGTTCCCGTCCCCCCGAGCAGCGTCCATAAAATGGGATAGATGGAGTACAAAATCGACGCGAACGAAGCACCAACGTAAGAAAACAGCAAAGCATAGGCCGCGCCGGCCACACCTGAAATCCCGCCCGATATAACCAGTGACAAGAGTTTATATTTATAGGTGTTGTATCCGAGCAGTCCGGTGCGCTCTTCGTTCTCGCGTACAGCGACCAGCACACGTCCGGTGGGCGATCCTGCAAGCACGGCACTGAGCATGAAGCATCCGGCAAAAAGCAACAACGCCACGTTATATTTTACCGCAGGGTCGGAGAATGCGAACTCGAACGAGCCCAGAGAAACGGATTCTAAGCTTTTGGAAAGAATGAAGCCCTGGTCGCCCAATGTGATCCTGTTGAAATAAAGGATCGCAAGGTAACAGGCCTGAGCAAACATCATCGTCACAATCAGAAACGACACACCGCTGGTTCGCAGTGCAATAAGGCCGAACACGGTGGCGAGCACAAGGCTCAGCAGGACGCCGATACAGAAAGCTTGAATGGCTCCAAACTGCAGGTAATAGATCGGCAGCCCGGCTCCGTACATGCCCGCTGCAAAGAACATGGCGTGTCCCAGGCTCATGAGACCCGTGTAGCCCAGCAGGATGTTGTAGCCCACCGCATAAGTGGCCAGCACCATGATTCGGGCCACGTTGGTGTGGTGGTAGGCCGGCAGAATGAATTGGGCAATAAACAACAGTCCGAGGATACCCAGGTGGAGCGCAAGCACTTTGCCGGTTAACCGCCCGCTCATGAGCCTTCCTCCCCGAACAGACCGCCAGGTCTTAATACCAGCACCGCAGCCACCAGTAGCGTAGCGACAATTTTCGCCAGTGTCGGCGAAAAAAAGACGGACACGACACCGTCACTGATCCCGACGACAAAGGCCGCTACCATGGTTCCCTTGAGGCTCCCCAGACCGCCGATAATCACGACAATAAACGACAGCAGCAGCGGGTCGAGTCCCATGAGGTAATGGGCCTGCTGAATCGGCACCACCAGCACGCCGGCGACAGCAGCCAGCATCGCTCCCAGGGCAAATGCCTTGGCGTATACCCTTCGGACCGGCACGCCGAAGGCCTGTGCCATCTCCTGGTCCTGCTGGGTGGCCCGCATGTAAAGCCCCAGCTTCGTTTTGGACATCGCCAGCCAGGTCCCCAGGAGCAATAGACCCGATACGCCGGCCACGATAAGCTTATAGCCTGAGTATCCAAACCACGGAAATGCAACCCGGAAATATATGGGTGGGGCAACCGGTCGGGCGTCAGCACCGAAGAGCGTCAGGACCAACTGCTGGATGATATAAAGAAGTCCGATGGTCGCGACGATGGTACTTTCGGGCTGGTAGTTAATGCGACGCAGAATCAGCCCGTCGGCGGCGACGGCCATTGCTCCGACGATCAGAGGACCAACGACCAGCGCCACGGCAAAACCCATGAACGCTCCGCCGCCGACCAGCATCGAGCAGGACCACGCGAGCACTGCTCCGAGCATGAAGAACTCGCCGTGTGCAATGTTGACGATACGCATGACCCCGAACACGAGCGATAGTCCCAGGGCAATGAGGGCCAGCACAAAAGCGGTGACAGTGCCCTCCAGCAGTGCCAAAAAAAGATGCGGCCCGAAGCTCATAATTATCAACTTTCCAACCAATAACCTGAATCTTGTCCCGCTTTGCGGGGTGAAGCATCTAATTTTATTACATCAAAGGGCTCCTCCAAGAAATTACAGGGCCTGTTTTGTGTAGTCCACATCGGAGGCGTAGATTGAATCTTCGATCTTCGTGCGGTGTATCACCTTGAGTTTGCGATTCTTAACCTCAGAGATGAACTGCTGGCCGAAGCTCTGGTGCAGCCGGCCGATGAATTTCTTGTGGCCCTGGGGATGCTCTATTCCCTCGTTGAACCACTGGAAATTCTCAAGGGTTTCGATCAAGGCCTTATAGTCTTTTGGGGTTGGATTTTCGTACCCGCTCTGCTCGACGGCCTGCTTCATAGCAAACAGCGTCTCCCAGCATGAAAACATATGCGCGTAGGTGGAAACGTCCTTCGGATCCTCGACACTTGTGCCGTCAGCGTTGACGCCAACGCTGTCCCTGAAGAACGTCTCATAGGGTGTGGGGTATTCTCCCGCATAGCGGGGAAATCCTTCCCAGAAATAGGTTCCCTCCAAAAACTCCAGCCCCGGGCTGGCGATATCCACGCCCTCCAACGAGTCGATGAAGCCAAAAATCTGGGGACGTTTCGAGCCGAAGTGTTCACCCATCTCCTTAACGAAAGTGAGCACAGCCGGCCCGACCATGACGTGATAGATCACTTCCGTATCAGCGGGGATGCGTGCAAAGTATTTCGTGAACGAGGCTTCGGTGGGCGGAATCGGCAACTGGGCCAGGACTTTGCCACCTTTTTGTTGCACGGCGCCACCGAAAAAATCTCGATGATCGTATCCGAATGCATAATCGGGATAGATCATCGCCACTTTCTTGCCCAGGTTCTTCATGACCCAGCCGGTGATGGCGGTTACCTGGGAGCGAACGTCGGTGATACCCGGCTGGAAGACCCATCGGTTTAGCGTTCCTGAGGGGACGTGATACCCCTCGCTTGCCACAAACAACGGAATCTTCAGTTCGGCAGCCCGGGGAGCAGAAGCGATCACGACATGCGAAAAGAGCGTCCCATAGACGAAATCCACCTTGTGCTGCACTGCAAGCTTTTCCACGACCTCAGCACCGCGCTTGGGATCAGTTCCATCATCCTCGATTACCAGCTCAACCGGTCTGCCGGCCATGCCCCCCATGTTATTGATCAATTTTACCGCTGCTAGTGTCGTGCGTTCGTACCAGCGCCCATATACCGCCCCGATGCCGGTCCGATGCACACTAAAACCGATCTTGATAGGCTTGGCCCCTGCCGTTTGAGCAGCTGCCGGGCGAGTGAATACGGCCGGCACGCCGGCGATTCCTGCGCCGACAAGCGCTCCCGCGGTCTTAAGGGCTGTCCGCCTGGAGATTCCCCTTGCCTTTGTGTTGTTCTCTTTTTTGGCCATTTTTTCTCCTCCCTTCTTTGATAGGATGGTAAAATGGTTAGATAAAAGGATGGTTAGATGATAGGATGGAAAAAATTTCGGTTGATCGGCGAATCATAGGAGCAAGAGAATTGCGTGTCAAGTCAAAATGATTTTACAAGATCGATGATGCAGCATTCAGGAGATCTTGGGGGCGCTGCCCTCTTTTCCCATAGCTTAAGCGACAGTGGGCGTGCCGCACTGAAGCATGCCAGAGCGAAGACGGCCCATTTCCCATCCAGATTTGTCCTCCTGCATCATGAATTGTCCTCTAGGAGCCACGAGCTGTCGTTTTCCGTCATGACCTGGCAAGGATTATTTTTTTAAATAGAAAAATAGAACGGATAAGCTCCAGTTCCATACGTACTGATGACATTATTTTTATTCGTTGGCAGCCGGAGTTTGCTGATAAAAACCGATGATACCCAGAGCCAGCAGGATGCCGAGAGTGACGGCGATCATGCCGATCCAGGCCGGCAGACCCGGCAGTTCATTCAGGACCGGTATGGCCGCCAGGGCCGCCACGACCGGTACGGTCGAAAGGAAGACCGACGTCGCGCGGGGACCGATATGGCGGACGGCGATATTAAGGCAGGATATGCCCAGTACACTAGGGACCAAACCCTGATATGCTCCCTGAAGCAGAATTTCGGAGGCGGGAGCGACGGCAAGATGGCTGTCCAGCCATAACAGCCAGATCGGGGTGTAGACGACGGCGCTGACGATGGTCGCCGAGAAGATAACCTGACCGGGGACTAAGGACCAGGCGCGGTTGGCAACCATAAAGACGGCGAAGAGGGCGATTGCCGCCAGGAACAGAAAATCACCGATCCAGGTCGTTCCGCCGCCTGAGGAGACAAACCCTTCATAACCGACCAGAATGACACCGGTCAGGATTATGCCCAGGCCGACAATTTGAGAGATGCGACTTCGCTGGCCGATCCAGATCCAGGTGAAGATGGTGGTGAATATGGGCAGACAGCCGTTCATGAACACCCCGCCATGGGCGGCCGGTGCGTAAACAAACCCAAAATAGGACAGCAGGGCGTAGGGCACCCCCGCGGTCAGGGTCAGGACAACGGTTCGCCAAGGGGTGAGACCCCGCCAGGCCCGGCTCCAGATAATATAGGGCAGGGCCACTACCGCCCCGATGCCGTGCCTGAGGCCGGTGAGGTCGTAAACGGTCAGGTGGTGGGTTACGCCGAACCGACTGATGACGTGCCAACCCGACCAGAAAAAGACCACGCAGATGGCTGCGATACCCCCCCAAATGATGCTACCCCGATTCTCGTTTCCCAACTTTCGACTCCAGATCGCCCCTTCACATTGAAAAACCGCTTGATATCAGTATCAGGTTAAAATGTGCAAGTAAATTAAATAACCGGCCCCAAGAAATGCATATTTTCATGGCCGTCCCAATCTCCCAAAATCTAACATGTAGAATTCATGAGGTCCTTGGAGCGCTGCCTCTTCTCCCATAGCTTAAGCGGCAGTGGGCGTGCCGCGCTGAACCGCGCAAGAGCGGCGGCGGGTCGTTTTTCGGCATGAGCCGGATTCTTGAAAATTTTTTTAAAAGGCTTATCTTTTGAAACATTTATTCAAACAGATGCCCTCTAATCAAAAGAACAATTCGGATCGCATGCCTGACCGATATATCTTTATATTTAGCAAAGATGGAGGTTAAAGATGAATAATCAAATAATAAGGCGCTCTATTATAATTTTATCATCTATTTTTCTGCTCAGTTCACTGGCTTTGGCCGGCGGCAAGGACAAAGGCAAAAATAAAACCAAACCACCCGGCTGGGAACAGGGCCAAAAGACCGGCTGGAAGGGAGAAGATGCGCCTCCCGGGTTAACCGAAGAGAAACTGGAGAAGAAACAAAAGGCCGGGATGAAGGGCGAAGAGGCCAAGGCCAACGCACAAAAGGAAGTCAACAAAGCGAAACAGGAGACCGAACTGGAAGCGGAAAAAGCAAAACAGGAAGCTGAAATAGAGCAGGAGAAAAAGAATCGAGAAGCGGAGATAAAAAAAGAAAAGGAAAAGCTGAAATCCAATTCAAAGGAGAAAAAGGGTCAAAACGCAAAAAATTAAAATCCAATTCTAAGGATTTTTATGTCTCATGCTGCGGAAATCCGGCCTTGATCAGAGCTTCAAGCTCGCGCTGCAGGTGGTCCGGGTTTTTAAAAGGCTGAGTCTGTTTGAAAAACGCCAATTTCAAGCCGGGATTAATCTTGAGCGCTTGCGCCATACAAACGCGGGCTTCATCCTCCCTGCCGGAGGCGCCGTAAATTCCGGCCAGATGAATCAGCGCCCAATCTTCCGGATACTCACCCCTGCGGCTGCGATCATAAAGCTGATTGCTGGCGGCAATGGCCTCTTCATATCGCCCCCTGAATGCGTAGCTCCTGGCCAGAGGACTCAGATAGAAAGCCGGGTAATACGGACTGAGACGCATGGCTTTCTCTGTCAACCCCATGGCCTTATCGAACCGCCCCGCAAAGAACATTATTTGGGCCAAATGGGCATGTCCAATTGAAAAGTTGGGATCGAGTGAGATGGCACGCTTTCCCTCGGCGATGGCCTTATCATGCTCTCTTTGAAAGAGATAGTTCAATCCCAACATGACATGCACCGAAGCACTTTTATCATCCAGGGCGAGGGCCTTAAGGGCAAGTTCATGCGCACGTTTGAAAGAATCAGCCGGGGATGCACTCCACCCGTAAGCCGCAGCTGCGGTATGGGTCGCGCCCAGCCACACATAAGCAAGCACATAGCCGGGGTCGAGTTCTATCGCAGTTTCCAGGAGCTCTCGAGCCTTGACGTTATCCTCCTTATTAAACTTGTCCAGAAGGCAGTTTCCCCTGACCCCGTAACTCCAGGCCTCAAGGTTGTCTGTCGTTTTCGCATAGGCGCGGGCCTGCTCTCCATGCGTTAATTCCACCTGGAGCGAAACCACGATTTTTTTGGTGATTTCATCCTGTAATTCAAAAAGCTCCACCATTTTACGATCGTACTTATCCGACCAGAGGTGATACCCGTTGAGGGCATCTATTAACTGGGCGGTAACCCTCAGCCGGTCAGCGGATTTCTGGACACTGCCCTCCAGAACATAGCGGACTCCCAGATCTTCAGCGATTTGCTGAACTTTTACGGATCTTCCCTTGTAAGCGAATGTGGAGTTGCGGGCGATGACGAACATTCCCGGGCCCACAGACAGTGCGCTGATGATGTTTTCGCTGATTCCGTCACCGATGTAGTCCTGGGCGGGATCGCCGCTCATGTTTGTAAACGGCAGGACCGCTATGGAGGGTCTATGCGGCAGCGGATATGCCATGCGCTCCACCTGCGCTGTGTGTCTCTTCTTGAACACAGCATCCGGAACCGGGAGCACCCGGTAAACAGGTACGGCTTCTTCAATGTTTTTCAGGCTTTTTTTTCCCGCATATTGAAATTCCAGGTTTAGCTTTTTCTTGACTTGATCATAGGCAATGCCCGAGATACAAATCCCGCCGGGCTCGGCTAAAGACTCCAGACGTGCAGCCACATTGACGCCTTCGCCGTAAATTTTTTCTCCTTCCTGAATGACATCGCCGAGGTTAATTCCGATACGGAATTGCATTTTTCGGTTTTCAGGCAGTTTCTCGTTGCGGGCCTTGATCTCTTTTTGGACCGCCATCGCGCATTGCACCGCAGCGACCACACTGGCAAATTCGGCCAGCAGGTTGTCGCCTGGCGAGTCCAGCACCCGTCCGTTATACTGCTGGATCAATGTGCTCATCACCTCTCGGTAGGCCGTTAAGGTAAGAACGGTGGCTTCTTCGTCTTCGCCCATCAAGCGGCTATACGATACCGCATCTGCACTGAGAATGGCGGTAAGCTTGCGTTTGAAACCTTCTTGAGCCATTGGTCTTCCTTTCGGGTTTCGAACGGCTAGGATATGAATCAATGAAATTTATCAGATAAGGCGCCCGGAATAGCGGTCGTGACATTCCAAATCAGGTGGAAGCAGCGGTTTTGCAAAGCGGTCGCGTGTCCAAATACTATAATTTGAAAGAATCACTCAAATCAAGAGATTTAAGAAGTGGGGTTTGGTATCGGTACAAAAAACCCCTCGCCTTAGAAGCCAATTGCTTTAATTGGGGAGGGTGAGTCGTGTTAAGCGGCTACGCCTTCAGTCCTGACAAAAAAGCCTCTGAATTCCCATCGCCGTTGGATGGCTTTTTTACAAACGCCTTTTAAAAGAGATTCACATTTTGAAAAAAAAGCTTGACATACCACAACGTAGCATGTACACATACATTTCAGAGTTGAAAGACTCTAAGCATTATTATACCTCCAAAGCTTTTTCCTTTTCCATTAATGAAAGGGCGGTTCATTCCTCCATGAGCCGCCTTTTTCATTTTTTGCCATTTCATCGGTTCTTTTTTCTAAAACGAGAAATAAACTTTAATATTTCATTAAAGTTTTCCCCATTTTTTACCGATTAAATAAGGTAACATAATTCATACTTTACGCTCTGATCATTGCCAACCCCCTTATTAGAGGAGAGTGATATTATGTATTTGAAATTATTTAAAATATTTGCGATTTTGCTGTTTGTGGTTTTTATTTTCCCTGCGGGGAATTCGTTTGCTTTTAAATCATTGACCCGCGACCAGCTGGTTTATGATGCCATTGAATTTTGCCCGGAGGAGCTTAAAGCGTATCTGCGCAGCAACTTAGCGACGGTTTCGACGGGGATGCATTATAAGGAAAGACATCCCCGCGGCATAAATACCGTAATTGATCCGTACGATACCGAATTGATTTATCAGCATCTCATCAAGGATTTAAAAGAAGGAAGATATGACGAATTCAATACAGCGCACGCTTTTGGTGTTCTGGCCTGCTTTCTGGCAGAAACGATTTCTCCGGATAATTACAAAACGCCCGATCATTTTATACCGGAAAAGGTGCATTACGATGGTTATCAGCAAGTTGATACAGCGAATGTCAAACCCCAGATCACCAGTCTGATTGAGAACTACCGTATTCCCTGCCAAAACAGAATGAAAAAGGAAATTACCGATCAGCTTTATAATGTAGCGCTCAACGAAATTGTTGATTACTGGGTCAGTGCCTGGGAGGCGGGTGGTAACCGTGCAGGCATGTTTGCCAGTATCGGTGAAGAGATTGCCCACAAGAACTTGGTGCTTAACTTCAAGGTGGTCGGCTGACGGCCGCGCTAACGGGCAGGTTCTGCCCGTCAATTTAAGGGGAAAAAATCCCGCTCTTATCAGGGCGGGATTTTTTTTACGATGCGTTTAAGATCTTCCCAGGCATCGGTGAGCATCGCATTGGGCACATAGCCGTCAATCCAATCGCGATAGGCGCGGATGTTGATCTGCTGGTAAAGCGGAATGCCAATGGCCTCTTCAAACCACAGGTGCTGCAGCCGGGTGTAAATTTCTTCGCGTTTTGCCGGATCTACGGTCGCGATGCCGGCTTCGCAAAGCCGGTCGACCTCATTATTTTTATAAGCCATGAATTTGCCGTAAACACCCCGGGAGTGCATGAAGGTATATAGGAAGTTATGCGGATCAGCGTAGTCCGCTCCCCAGCCCGTAATAAAGATCGGAAACATAAAGCTGCGGTACTGAACCAGATAATCCTTCCATTCCACGTTGCGGATCTCGATGTTGAATTTGGGATTCAGCGACATGATGTTTTCCGCCAGCATAATCGCAGCGGCCTCACGCATGGCATTGCCGG
>WOR8_10001332_pt1 | contig 25145 bp, 21 predicted proteins | sample DeeMarSeWOR38_10_FD_19890 | JGI IMG/M metagenome (IMG submission 19890) | reverse complement strand
TGTAATTCATCCAGCTTCATAAATGGCCTCCTTTCAAAATCACATAATTCAGTGCACTTTAGCACGGGAAGAACCGGCTAACAAGTCGTTGCAGAAGAAGCCTTTAACGGTGCCCCTAAGCTCAACGTATAATCAACTATGATTCTATCGAAGATTTGATTTACACGATAACAATCTCTTCCGTAAAGCTATTGAGCTGTTCCAGACCATCTGCGGTCACAATATGGCTGTTTTCGAGGCCTATCACGCCTTTGCCGGGAAATATCAGTTTGGGCTCCAGGGCGAGGGTCATGCCTTCCTGTAATTTCAGATTTTGTCCGGCAGCCAGAAATGGAAATTCATCAACCTCCAATCCGATGCCATGTCCGACGAGGCGGATGCGCTCGGGCCCAAAGCCCATAAAATGATCTGCGTAGCCCCACGCTTTTGTTTTCTCCAACGCGTAATCGTATATTTCACCGGAGCGCACACCGGGCTTGGCCATTTTTTTGATCATTTCCTGAAGCTCCAGCGTAACCGCATAAGCTACCATCAGATCCTCCGGAAGTCTTCCCAGTGAAAAAATGCGGGCATGGTCTGAATAATAGCCGTTCAGGGCAAAGATGTAATCCACCATCACGGGTTCGTGACGTCGTATGGTTTTAAAACCGGCGCTCTGTGCCATTGCCGGACTGGGGCCCATCCCACCGGTGGGAGATGACAGAAAGCTCGGCAAAGCACCTGCCGCACCGGACATCAGATGCCCGTAAAACATTTCACTGCCAAACAGACGCATCCGAACAACCCCTTGATGACCGCGTTTACGGGCCTCTGCTTCTACCTTACCGGCAAGCTCCAGCTCCGTCATGCCTTCCCGCAACAGGTGCGGTACCTGAGCGGCGACTTCATCGGACAACTTGCCGGCCTGGCGCATTAGATTAAGTTCGTAGGCCGATTTTACGGCCCGAATCAATCGAATCGCATGCGAAACGTCTACGATCTCGGCGCTTTCAAAGATGGATTGATAGTTAAAGTATAAATTAGCCGGCAATACATCGAGCTCCAATCCCAGGGTCCCGGGCAGGTCATATCCGTTTCGTTTTAAGATCTGCGGGATGGTTCTGGGGCTTTTAATCGTCACAATCAGATCAATTGCCGATTCCGTTCTTGCGCGCTCCGAGCTTTTCACGACCAGTAGGATTGGATTGCCATCTGCAGGAATATAAAGATTTGCCTGCTGGATGGTTCCCGAAAAATAAAAAAGATCGACACGCTGAATAATCAATGCGCCATCGATATTTTGTTTTATGAGATGATCCTGCAGTTTTGCTATTCTGAGATCAAGTTCCGACTTGGGTGTGTTTAATTCGCTGGTGTACATTCTTCGGGTTCAGGGTTCATAGGTTCAAAGGTTCAGGGTTCGGGTTACGGGCTCCGCGTTTCGTGGTGCGGCTTCAGCTAGTAGTTAGATTCGTCATCGTTTTCGTTCTCGACGCCGTTTTGAATAATGCTTCAAAAATTTATGTTTTTCGATTACGAGGACGACGACGGGGACGATTTGATCAAAATCGAAGCCAAAATAAAATATCTGTCATCCGTTTTCTGTCCACTGTCCTCTGTTTTCGGATAATTAGGCACATTCTTTACTTAAGAAACACATGCTGTGGTGTCAAGGATTAAGCGTTTAGTTTCGTTTTGGACAAGTCTGCAAAAATATATTAATATATGTACAAATATAGATACCCCTAAAGAAATTAGGAATGAATGTATGGAAAAGCTAGACTATTTTATCAGGCGGTTTCTGCTTGTGGTTCCCACTTTTTTAGGCATCACGCTGTTATGTTTCGCCCTTATTCAATTTGTACCCGGCGGACCGGTGGAACAGATAATTATGCAGATGAAGGGCATCGGGACGGCCGAATCCGGAATGGGAACGGGCTTGACCGGCTCCATTTCTGAAGAACAGCGGAAGGCGCTTGAAGCCCACTTCGGCTTTGATAAGCCTTTTTACGAGCGCTATTGGAAATGGCTGGTAACGGACAGACTTGGTATGCGAATGGAATCCTATAAATTCCCCAATAAGACCGCCTGGCAGTTGATCAAAGAACGTTTTCGAGTTTCTTTGATCTTCGGTATCACCGGCTTCATTTTATCGTATCTTATTTGTATCCCGCTTGGCATCCTGAAGGCATTGCAGCACGACGAAGCCTTTGATTTGATTTCCAGTGTGATTGTCTTTATCGGTTATGCCATTCCGGCATTTGCGTTTGGAATGGTACTGAAAATGTTGTTTTGCGGTACGGTGGAGGGATTATGGGACTTTTTCCCCATATCCGGCTTCCATTCGGACAATTTTGCCGATCTGACATTTTGGGGTAAAACAAAAGATATCTATATGCATATGTTTTTACCCGTACTGTGCTATGTAATCGGTAATTTCGCGGTGCTCACCCTTTTGATGAAAAACTCTCTTCTGGAGCAGATCGGCAAGGATTACGTCCGGACCGTTTTGGCCAAAGGTGGAAGCTTTCGACGCGCGATATGGGGCCACGCCCTGCGCAACTCCCTGATTCCAATTGCAACCGGATTCGGCAGCATATTAACCGTGATGTTTGCCGGTTCGGTGATTATTGAGACGGTGTTTGAAATACCCGGTATGGGACGGTTGAGCCTGGAAGCCATCGTCGGCCGAGATTACCCGGTGTTTATGGGCATCCTCTCTTTAACCGCCATCCTGGGTTTGGTCGGAAATATTCTTTCTGATTTTGCTTATGTTCTGATCGATCCCAGAATTAATTTTCAACAGAATTAACTATGGGACTTTCCGATCGGCTCATAAAAAATCCAATAAACCGAAAGCGCTTTCAGCGTCTCAAAGAGATGAAGCGCTCCTATATTTCGTTATGGGTGCTGATCATACTTTACGTCACAAGTTTCGGATCGGAGCTGATTTGCAACGACAATCCGCTGTATGTGAAATTTGAGGGTAAAAGCTATTTTCCGGTCTTTAAATTTTGTCCGGACGACGCATTTACCGGCAGCGGAAAAAAAACAAGGCCGGATTATCATAAAATCAGAAAAAGCCAGGCCTTCAAGAACAATTCTGAAAATTACATGATCTTTCCGCCGGTGCCCTTTGGGCCGTACGGCAGCGTTGATCCCGAATCCATTGACGTCTCTGAAAATGTCACAGTGATATTTAATGCCATGCCCCTAATCGGCACCGTTAATGTCCGAAAAGATTATTCCATTGCCAGATCTGTAGCATTTGGACCTTTTGTGGGCAAAACCGAGGATGACGTCAAAAATTTAATACTTACCGATTACCTCGATATCCCGGAACGCATCCAACAGGCAGTCAACGTTCGATTTGCGAATCAAACTGCGCCCGCAATTGCTGTTTCTACGAAAAGTGCCCACGGTAAAGAGATCATGGTGTCGCTTTCAACATTTTCAACCAGGAAAAGACCGCCGAAAACTGTCAGACTGACCTTCAGAGAGAGTATATCCGCAGGCACTTCGACATTCATTCAGGTTCATGAAATTGAATTTAACCGGGAACTCAACATCGTGCAAAGTAATTCAACCACCAAGGGGCTGGATTTGTGGCAGAAGCTTACCGAAAGTGCCCGAAAAGAGCTTTTGAGAAATGTTGAAAGTCGATTTTTAGGTCCTCTGGACAATCTTAGACTAAGCGTTGATGGAAGAAATTACAGCATTGCATTCGTGAAAGAAGATGTTCGCTTCCCATTTCGTCCCGTCAAAGGACATATCATGGGAATTGACGGGGCCGGGCGAGACGTTTTCGCCCGTGTACTCTACGGGCTCAGAACCTCGATGACCTTCGGTTTACTGCTTGTCATTACTGCCAAAGTATTGGGCATCATTGTGGGAGCGCTGCAAGGGTATTACGGCGGTGCAATCGATATTACCGGCCAGCGGTTGATTGAAATCTGGAGTGCCTTGCCGTTTCTGTACATTATGATTTTGATGGGCTCGGTGTTTGGCCGCAGCTTTCTGCTATTGCTTTTTTGCTATGGTATATTCAACTGGATCGGCATTTCCTATTACATGCGGGCTGAATTTTTACGATTACGCAAACGACCGTTTGTAGAAGCCGCCAAATGCATGGGAATTGCTTCCTACAAAGTCATATTCAAACACATCTTGCCCAATGGCCTGGTGCCAGTCATTACGTTTTTCCCGTTTTCTCTGGTCGGTGCGATTGGTGCGCTAGCCGCTTTAGACTATCTTGGGTTCGGGCTTCCACCGCCGACCCCAAGCTGGGGAGAGCTTTTGTTTCAGGCGCAACAATACCGCTGGGCCTGGTGGCTTATTTTGTATCCATCCCTGGCTTTGTTCACGGTGATGTTGCTGGGCGTATTTATTGGTGAAGGTATCCGCAACGCGTATGATCCCAAACGCTATACACGACTTGAATGATGAACCACGATTTGCTTGATGTTCGCAATTTGACGGTTGCATTTCACACCGATGAAGGCATTTTTAAAGCTGTCGACGATGTTTCGTTTCATGTAAACAGGGGCGAAATCGTCGGATTGGTGGGAGAGTCCGGATGTGGAAAATCCGTAACCTCCCTCAGTATTCTCAAGTTACTCCCTTCACCCCCCGCTATAATTGAACAGGGCAATATATTCTTTAACGGTCACGATTTACTCAAAATGGATGCTGCCGAGCTGCGTAAAATTCGGGGCAAGTCCGTCAGCATGATATTCCAGGAACCCCTGTCGGCCTTGTCTCCTTTGCAGAGGATTGGACAGCAGTTGGTTGAGGTGCTTCACCTCCATAGGGATATCTCCAAAAAAGAGGCCTGGCAAATAGCCAAAGCTTGGCTAGAGAAAGTAAGAATACCGGATCCAAGGGAACGTCTGTTTGCCTATCCGTTTCAACTTTCAGGCGGTATGCAACAACGCGTAATGATTGCCATGGCAATGATGCTGGACCCGGATCTTATCATCGCCGATGAACCGACCACGGCGCTGGATGTCACCATCCAGGCCAAGATATTTTCATTGATCAAAGAAATGCGCCAGGAGAAAACATCGATCCTCCTGATTACCCATGACATGGGTGTCATCTGGGAGATGTGTGATCGCGTGCTGGTGATGTATGCATCTCGGATTGCTGAAGAAGGGAAGAGGGATGATATTTTTGTGCAGCCGGCCCATCCGTACACGCGTGGTTTGCTTAATTCCATACCCAAATTGGCGGTGGATACTGACCGGTTAAACGCTATTCCCGGACAAGTACCATCGCCATTGAACTATCCGTCCGGTTGTCATTTTCGGGATCGCTGCCCGCATACATTCGATAGATGTGTTAAGGAGTCGCCGCCACTTATGCAGCTTTCCGATAAACACCGGGCCGCATGCTTTATTGCCGACCAATTGATTCATCAGGATTTTACAAAAGAGCAATAACAGTCGAATCACTCCGATATAAATGCAAGTTATGACAAATCAAAACGATAAATCGCGTATACTTGAGGTTGAAAATCTTAAGACCTGGTTTCCGATCAGGCGGGGAATTCTGGCCCGAACTGTCGGATATGTCAAAGCCGTTGATGGTATTTCATTTCATATCAACAAAGGCGAAACCTTAGGGTTGGTTGGCGAATCCGGTTGCGGCAAAACAACACTGGGGAGAACACTGCTGGGACTGGAAAGGGCACAGGAAGGCAGGGCGGTATTTGATGGAAAAGATCTTCTTTCGATAAATCGCCATGAAGCCAGAGAGTTAAAACGCCGGATGCAGATCATCTTTCAGGATCCATTGTCTTGTTTGAATCCGAGATTGAATGTTTTGGATATTGTCACAGAAGGCCTGGTTGAGTTTAAATTGCTGGAGGGTAGCAAAGAAGAGCATGCCAGGAGATTGATGCAGGATGTGGGACTTGAAGAAGGATCCATTTTTCGGTATCCGCATGAGTTTTCCGGAGGACAACGGCAGCGGATAAATATTGCCCGGGCAATTTCCCTGAAACCTGATTTTATCGTTTGTGATGAGCCGGTGAGTGCCTTGGATGTGTCCGTGCAAGCCCAGGTGATCAATCTCTTAGAAGATCTCCGGGAAAAGTACAACTTAGCCTATCTTTTTATTTCCCATGATTTAAGTGTGGTTAGCCACATCGCTGATCGTGTAGCGGTAATGAATCGTGGGAAAATTGTCGAACAAGGACAGACCAAAGACATCATCAACAATCCACAGGATCCCTACACCAAGGAGCTGATTGCAGCCGTCCCTGTCCCGGGTATTAAAAAGTAGGTTTTGAAACCAGTTCTAATCAAATGCTGCGCTAAGTAATTTCTTGGTATAGTCTTGTTCAGGAGACTTGAACACTTTTTGGGCCGGACCTGCTTCAACAATTGCCCCGGATTTCATAACGATTAATTCGTGGCAGAGAGCTTTTACGATTTTTAGATCGTGCGTGATGAATAGATAGGTTAACCCATACTTCATTTGCAAATCCCTGAGAAGATTAATCACCTGAAACTGCACCGACCTATCCAGAGATGAGGTCGGCTCATCCAATACGATCAATTTGGGTTTGAGGACAAGCGCCCTGGCAATAGCGATGCGCTGTCGCTGACCACCGGAAAATTCATGGGGGTAACGATGACGAGCATCCGGGTCAAGGTCGACTTCCTGTAATACCTTGACTATTTCTTCCTCAAATCTATCTTTATCTTCCGGCTTATGGATCTCAAGTCCCTCTTCAATAATTTTTGCGATGGACAGGCGCGGGCTTAAGCTGCCGAACGGATCTTGAAAAACGACTTGCATCTCTTTTCGTAACAAACGCATTTGTTTTTGATTGTAACCGTCAATTGGTAAATTTTGGAATGCAATAGCGCCATCACTTTCAATCAGCCGTAATATTGCCAAACCCAGGGTCGTCTTTCCGGATCCGCTTTCCCCGACAATTCCCAGTGAATGTCCCTGCCGAACCCGAATAGTGATACCGTCCACAGCTTTGACATAATCCCTGGTTCTTTTTAAAATACCTTTTTTTATTGGGAACCAAACTTTCAGATCTTCTGTTTTAACCATCGTATCCGCATTGCCCTGTACCGGGCTTGGCTCACCACCAAGATCAGATTGCATCAGCAGCTTTGTATAGTCATGTTGCGGATTGGCGAATATGTCTTCGGAACTTCCGGTTTCAACGATCTCACCCTGATACATGACAGCGATACGATCTGAAAACTTCCGGACCACACTAAAATCATGTGTGATGAGTAAAACCGCCATTTCAAATTGCCGTTGAAGACTTTTGAGAAGATCAATAATTTGAGCCTGAACCGTAACATCCAAAGCTGTTGTGGGCTCATCGGCAATGAGTAATTCCGGATTATTGGCCAGCGCCATGGCAATCATGGCACGCTGCCGCTGCCCGCCTGAGAGTTCGTGGGGATAGGAACTCATGCGTTTGCCGGCATTTTCGATACCGACCAGTTCCAACAATTCCAGGGTTCGTTTACTGGCATTGGTTTCGCTGACACCTTTGTGCAATACGAGCACCTCGTTTATCTGTCTTTCAATCGTATGAAGAGGATTAAAGGCGGTCATAGGCTCCTGGAAAATCATTCCGATTTTATTGCCGCGAATAGATCGAATCTGATCATCTGTCGCTCCAAGTGTTTCCATATTATCAAAATATATTGCCCCGGAGGGATGAGACGCCTGGGGATAGGGCAGTAGACGCAATATGGAATGCGCTGTAACCGATTTCCCGCACCCGCTTTCACCCACCAGAGCCATGGTCTCTCCACGGCTAACGTCAAGCGAGACCTGTTTTACCGCATGGATAATACTTTCAGCTGCTTTAAAGTCAACCGATAGGTTTTCGATGCTTAATAAGGGTTCTGGCATATTAGCTTGATTTCTTTTATATGAAGTGGTTTCAGTACCTCAAAATTATTTCATTTCCAGAATGCAATTGTTTAAATCCCAACTATTCATTTACAGAATGACGCGGGTCTAGCGCGTCTCTAGCAGCTTCTCCGATAAAAACAAGTAATGTCAGCATCACCGATAAAACAACAAAAGCAGATATTCCGATCCAGGTGGCATGTAAATTGGCTTTGCCTTGCCGCAGCAATTCTCCCAGAGAAGGGGAGCCGGCCGGTAGTCCGAATCCCAAAAAATCCAGGGCGGTTAATGTCGTTACGGAGCCACTCAGAATAAACGGCATAAATGTTATCGTCGATACCATGGCGTTGGGTAAAATGTGCCGAAACATGATACGAAAATCTTCCAATCCCAAAGCTCTTGCGGCACGAACATACTCCAGATTTCGGCCTCTTAAAAATTCCGCCCGTACCAGATCCACAAGCGCCATCCAGCTGAATAAGAGCATGATCCCTAACAGCCACCAGAAATTGGTCTGAACGATGCTGGCCAGAATAATCAGCAAGTACAATATGGGAAGGCCGGCCCAAATTTCCATAAAGCGCTGGCCAAGCAGATCAATCCAGCCGCCGTAATATCCCTGCAATGCCCCTACCGATACACCGATGAATGAACTGATCAGTGTGAGACACAATCCGAATAGCACCGAGATTCTGAAACCATAGATTAATCTGGCAACCATATCCCTTCCTTGATCATCGGTTCCCAGCCAATTGTCGGTTGATGGCGGGGCAGGTGCGGGAACGGGAAGATCATAATTGATCGTGTCGTCAGCAAAGGGAATCAGCGGCCAGATGGAAAATCCTTTTTCATTGATTAATTGCTCTACGAAAGGATCGCGGTATTCGGCTTCGGTCTGAAACTCACCCCCGAAAGTTGTTTCGGGATAGGCCTTGAGAATTGGAAAATAAAATGTGGAATTATAGTATACCAGCAACGGTTTATCATTGGCGATGAATTCGGCGAACAAACTGATAAAGAAAAGCAGAAGAAAAACCCACAAAGACCAGAAGCCGCGGCGGTGGGCCTTAAAGCTGCGCCAGCGGCGCTGATTGATGGGGTTTAGCTGAAACTTTTTTCTTTTCTTTTTCTCAGGTATCTTCATTGTCTGGTTTCAAAATCAATTCTCGGATCTACGACGGTATAGGTAATATCGCTAATGATTTTCAGCAAAAGCCCAATTAGGGTAAAAATATATAACGTACCGAACATAACCGGGTAATCTCTATTTAAGGCGGATTCGAATCCCAGCAGACCCAGGCCGTCGAGGGAGAAAATCGTTTCGATGAGCAAAGAGCCGGCGAAAAACATGCTGATAAACGCGGCTGGAAAACCGGCGATGATAATGAGCATGGCATTTCGAAAGACATGCCCGTATAAAACGCGGATTTCAGTTAATCCTTTGGCCCGCGCCGTAACCACATATTGTTTGCCGATTTCATCCAGAAAGGCATTTTTCGTGAGCATGGTCAGGGTGGCAAATCCGCCGATCACCATGGCGGCAACGGGAAGTGTCAGGTGCCAGAAATAGTCCAGTATTTTGCCGCCCAGGGATAATGCGGCAAAGTTATCCGAAACAAGGCCGCGCAGGGGAAACCAGTCCAAATAAACTCCGCCGCAAAACACAACAATTAACAAAACAGCAAATAAAAAGCCGGGAATGGCATATCCGACAATGATGGCCGTACTGGACCATACATCAAACAGAGAGCCATGTTTGACGGCTTTGCGAATTCCCATCGGTATGGAAATCAGGTAGATGGCCAAGGTACTCCATACGCCCAGGGATACGGAGACCGGGAGTTTGGAAACAATCAGGCCGATTACAGAGCGTCCCCGAAACAGACTTTCACCCAGGTCAAAAACCAGATATTTCCGAATCATGGTGAAAAAGCGGATATAGGCAGGTTTGTCGAAACCGTAAAGTTTTTCAATTTTTCTGATAAGCTGCGGATCAAGCCCTCTGGCACCGCGGTATTTACTGGTGACGCGATCTCCGGAATCCGGCGATCTGCTCGTTTCACCTCTTTCGCTACCCATGAAGCGTTCAGTTGCCCTAACTTCTTCGCCTTGAAGCCGTGCAATCATCTGTTCCACAGGACCACCCGGTGCGGCCTGAATGATGACGAAATTAAGCGTGATAATGCCGAGCAAAGTCGGTATGACAAATACCAAGCGGCGAATGATATAAGCGATCATCTGTTTGCTGAACAGCCCCGTTACTGTTTGAGTCTTTTCCTGTAATCAATTAGTTTTGCGTTTTTGTCAGCATCGATCCACCACGTGTCAAAGCCCAGGGCATAGCGCGGTATTATCTTGGGCCTTGCGAACTTGTTCCAGTAGGCCACGCGATATTTGGCGATGTGCCACTGCGGAATGACAATGTGCTCCCAGAGCAGCACACGGTCTAGTGCTCTGGTCACAGATACCAATTCTTCCCGGTTTTGAGCTGAGATGATCCGCTCAATAATTTCGTCAACCACCGCACTTTTTATCCCTGCAATATTTCTGGTACCGGGAATGTCTGCCGCACTGGAACCCCAGTATTCCCGTTGCTCATTGCCGGGCGATTCAGATTGAGGAAATGTTGCAACCACCATATCAAAGTCATAGTCTCGTTGTCGATTGATGTATTGGGCAGTATCGACAACCCGGATATTCATCTCGATACCCAATCGCGACAGATTTTTCTTAAACGGCAGCGCAACCCGTTCGAAGGTGGGATCAACGAGCAAGATTTCAAAACTAAAAGGATCGCTGGTCTTTTTATTGACCAGCTTCTTGCCTTTGATTTCCCACCCGGCCTGCTGCAGCAAACGCAACGCTATTCTGATATTGGTGCGGATGTTTCCGGAGCCGTCTGATTTCGGCGGCTGATACGCTTTTTCAAATACCTCAGGCGGTAATCGATCCCGATAGGGTTCCAGAATCTTTCGTTCCTGCGGACCGGGCAGCCCGCTGGAAGCCAGTTCTGAATTTGAGAAAAAGCTCCTGCTGCGCGTGTATTGTCCAAAAAATAGATTTTTATTTGTCCATTCAAAATCAAAGGCATAGGATAGGGCCGCTCTTACCTTCCTGTCCTTAAACAGGGGACGGCGCGTGTTGAAAACAAAACACTGCATGCCTTGATTGACATCATTGTCGATTTCCTCTTTGATAATGAAACCATCGTCAAATGGAGGACCGTTATAGGCCGTGGCCCATGCCCTTGAAATGTTCTCCTGGCGAAAATCATATTCTCCGGCCTTAAACGCATGCAGTGAAACGGTCGGATCCCGGTAATAATCATAGGTCATTGAATCAAAATTGTATCGCCCTTTATTTACCGGGTGATCTTTGGCCCAGTAGTTATCATCGCGTTGGTAAGTAATGGAGCGTCCGGGTTTAAACTCCAGAATCTTATACGGTCCGCTTCCGATGGGAATTTCCAAGCTGGGCTTTGAAAAATCACGCCCTTCCCAGTAATGCTTCGGCAATACGGTTAGCTGCCCGACAATTAAAGCCAGCTCCGGGTTTGGTTTGTCGCCCAGATAAAATTTGACCCTGAGATTATCAAGGGCTTCAACCTTTTCAACATCAGCCCAGTATTTGCTGTACAGGGGATCGCCTTTATCCATGAGCAGGTTAAAGGAAAAAACAACATCAGCGGCGGTGACGGGTTTGCCGTCATGGAATTTGGCTTTGGAATTAAGGTGATAAATTACCCAGGATCTGTCGTCGGGCATTTCGATTTTTGCGGCAATCAATCCATACTGGGTGAACGGTTCATCCAGAGATTGCGTCGTCAGGGTATCGTAAATTAATCCGAGGCCCGCCGCCGGCACGCCTCTAATGATAAATGGATTCAAGCTGTCGAAGGTGCCGATGGCGCCCATTTTTAAATCCCCGCCCTTGGGCGCATCGGGGTTGGCATAATCGAAATGTTTGAAATCTTCAGTATATTTGGGTACGCCGGTCAGGGTCAGGGCGTGGGATATTGTTGTTTTCTGTTGGGCCCAACCCTGTACGGCGCTAATTACTAAAAAAAATGATGTCATCAATATTTTCAATAGCATTTTGTTGTCCATCGTGACTCTTACTCCTCATACATTTCATCAAAATAAATGCTGGGCGGTTTCGGTGGTAGGGCGGACTTTGTCTGTATGGCATCCTTCAGGTCAGCCAGAGAATCTTCGTCCAGCCACCAGTAGGCAATGGCGCTGTATTCATCACCGTATTTCGGCACCCCCCAATCCGGTGCTCCGAATTTGTTCCAGTACAACAGCCGATGATAATTAATATTCCATAGCAGGACATAGGGGACTTGACTGTATATGATTTGATCAATCTCGCGCATGATTTGATTGCGCTGGTTAATGTCGAAAATACTCTTTTGTTTTTCGATCAATTCGTCGACCCGCTTGCTTTTGAAACCTGTAATGTTGCTTCCGCCTTTGCGGTCGGCTTCTTTGGAGGACCACATGCCTTCGGGATCTTTAAAAATTAATGTGGTCCAGGCTGCCCAGGTCATCTGAAAGTTGAATTCATCCATATCCCGGGCCCAGGCCGCCCAGTCTTTTTTGTTTATTTTCAATTCGATACCCATATCCTTTAAATCCTCGGCAAAGATGGCCAGAAATGTTTCAGACGATGCACTGCGGGTTAAAAATTCAAACGAGAAGGGTTTGCCTTTTTTTTCCAGCACACCTGTTTTGGGATTGGCGACCCAGCCAGCTTCTCTCAGAAGCTGGCGGGCTTTGGACTTGTCCATTTCAAATAAGGTGTTGGGATTCGGAATATCTTTATTATACAGGTCTTCATAATACGACTGATGCATGAAATACTGACTGTACATGATGGTGCTGTTCATTTTTCTGCGATCCACCAGGTGTGCCATGGCCAATCGCACCCGCAGATCATCAAAGGGTGGTTTGCGCATGTTCATGGCAAAGCCCTGGAATCCAACCGGATGGTAATTGTAGATCTTTTGTTTGATAATCCAATTTTTGGAAAATTTTTCTCCTTTGGTTTCATTGACCCATAAACGTGAAGTATGAATTGGGAAAAAGTCAATCTCGCCTTTTTTAAATGCCTCGAATGCATTCTCATTTTCAGCGAAGAATTTGTATTTCAAAGTCTGAAAATTGCCGGTTCCCCGGTTTCGTTTATATTTTGCCGCCCACCAGTCATCCCGCCGCTCCAGGGTTACATAAACTCCTTCCTGTATTCGGCCGATACGATAAGGGCCGGAAACCACGGGAAATTCAAAGTTGATTTTGTTAAAATCCTGTTTTTCATAAGCATGTTTGGGTAGAATCAAAAACTCGCCGGCCGTTCCCATGTTTTTCCAGTGAACATCGTGGGCAGTAAACCGAATGATGTATTTGTCGACCACCTCAGGCGGTAAGAAACGCTCCATTTCCACCTTGTGCGCACCGGTGAGGTTATTCGGGTCCATAATCATGTCATAGGTCCATCTGACATCCTGGGCGGTTATGGGTTTCCCGTCGCTCCAGCGGGCTGATTTATCGATATAAAATGTAAAGGTCTTTTTATCCTCTGATATCGACCATTTTTCCGCGATAGCGGGTTCATATTCCAGGGTTGCCGGATTCAAACCCAGCAAGGTTTCATACAGAGAGCCAAATATTTGATCAGCCTGGAAACTGATGTCCAGGTAGTAATTCAGGCTTTTAGGATACTGAGCCAGATACAGGGATATCTCGCCGCCGATTTCCGCATCAGCGCTTGCATACGGATTAGGATTATCTTCCCAGCCTGTCTTGGGAAAGAATTCAGCTGCATAACCGGAAATACTCGTTAAAACGGTCAGCAAGACAAACAATTTCCCCATGCTATCGCCTCTACTTTTTAAAAGCGGCAAACCTCGCCTGAATATTTCACGAACCGAGGTTGCCACAGTCCCAAAGAATGCGGGATTCGCCCAAAGATATTCAGGCTAGTTTGCTTTCAGATCATTTAGCAATTCTCGAATTGATTTTTTCTTCTTTTCAATAAGCTCTGCTTCTATTTCATCAGGGTCCAGTGCAGCAGCCTGATCCAGAAAGCCCATGGCTGCCTCAAGTGCGGTAAAAGTGCCCCTGCTAGCAGCGACATCGGCTTTGTAATAAAGAATGCCCCGATCGATACGGTTTAAACGGATTTGGGCGGCTTTGCGATGATCTTCGGTGGTGGCAAAAGTTAATGCTCGGTTCAGATTAGTTTTGATGCCTACAAAATCAGGCATAGCCGGCACATGAATTAAGGCATCGGCTTTTTCAATATAATATTCGCAAATTAATGGATAAACTTCTTCTCGGGAATAAACCGGTTTAATCTCTTGCGGTGGCTCTGCACCGGGCATAATCACCAGTCGTTTTTTTCCTGCCGGTGAAAATGTTCCCTTCCAAACCTCCAACGCTCCTTCGGAAGCTCTTAAAAAATATTTTTTTGTGTTCAAATTGCTGGTATACACCAAAAAGCCGATCAAAAATAATAAGCCTATGGTAGTCAATATGAGGACTATTTTTAAGGGATCAATGCGCTTTGGCATGCTTGGAGTAGGCAAGGATATGGGAGCATCCTGAGGTACATCAGGTTCTTCGGCCTGCGCTCTTGATTTGATTTTATCTACTTTGTCTTTTTGGTTTTCAGGTTTCCGAGAAGCCACTTCGGCGGATTTAATATCAGTCTGGAGTGCTTTCAGGACGGTTTTTTTCTTTTGAATTAGCATACTATTTTGCATATAATAAATTTGGTTCTGAAGTAATCACAGGCCGTTTCACCTATAAAAGATAGGTACTATTTTGTAAACAGCATTTTTCTTGGCCTCTCAAACGAACATTATATTTGAAGATTTAATCCGCAGATTTCACAGATTACGCAGATAACTAAACTTGCTGACTTAATTGGCATTAATTTCCCGTCCTGCTGCAGTTCAGCGGGACTTCGGGCAGCTTTCATGCCGTTCAGACTCGGGAAGGCAAATCTAAGCGTCATAAGATGGATCGCCTAATTTTCTGGAAATAATTTCTCTTCATCATATCACGCAAAATAGGTTTATGCCAATCTTCTCACGCATCCGGAGTGTGGATGCGTCAATACGCTTTTAATAGATGGGCTTATTTCATGAGCGGTCAGGTTACGATATCGATTTGGTTGTTTTTACTGATGTTGATAATTTCTGCTTGGGCCATTTTGGATCGAGTTTTAATTCCAAGTACCCGCTGGTTTTTAAGGCGGCGGATCAATCGGGTAATCGACGAGATCAGCACGCGCCTGGATATTCAAATCAAGCCGTTTCAACTGACCAAACGTCAGGTATTAATTGATCGTCTCGTATATGATCCCAAAGTTATTGAAGCCATCCAGCAAACAGCAAAGGAGCAAAATTGCCCGCGCGAAGTTACCCAAGCGCAGGTTGTATCCTACGCCAAAGAGATCGTTCCGTCATTTAATGCCTATCTATATTTTCGTATCGGATACTGGTTGGCTAAGAAAATCGCAAGACTACTTTATAGGGTGCGCATCGGTCTGGTGGAAAACGAAGAATTTGCGCATATAGATCCGGAGTCAACTGTCGTCTTTGTAATGAATCATCGCAGTAATATGGACTATATCTTGTTGGCATTTCTGGCGGCTGAGAAAACAGCACTCTCCTATGCAGTCGGAGAGTGGGCTAGAATTTGGCCATTGCAGACGCTTATCAGGGCCATGGGTGCATATTTTGTACGTCGCAAATCAGGCAATCCGTTGTACCGGCGGGTGCTTGAGCGATACATCTCCATGGCGACCAAAGAGGGCGTCTGTCAGGCGGTTTTCCCTGAAGGTGGCCTCAGTCGCGATGGCTGCCTGCGAACGCCGAAACTTGGGATTTTAGATTATATGCTGCGAACGTATGATCCGAAAAGCGATCGGGATATTGTGTTCATACCAGTGGGAATAAACTATGATAGAACGCTTGAGGATCGCAGCTTGTTGCGTGAGCTGGATCCTTACGCAGAAAAGCGAAGTAAATGGTTTGCGATAAAAACGACCTTGCGGTTTATATGGCGCAGTCTCATTTTAATGGCAATGAGCCGATGGCAACGATTTGGATATGCATGGGTAAACTTCGGGCCTCAGATCTCAATGCGGGAATACGCTCGCAAATACGGTCTGGATTTCAGCCAAATGAGTCGCGACGATCGATTCCAGGAAATTGAAAACCTTGCCGAACGGCTCATGGATGCCATCAAAAAAGTGGTTCCCATCCTTCCGGTGGCATTGGTAGCTGCGATTATGAGAGCGTCCAACAATAAGGGACTGAGCGCGTTTGAAGTACAAGCCCAAGTCAATGAACTAATTGAGAACCTTCAAGCTCATGGTGCACCGGTTTATGTTTCGACCCGAGGTCGTGTTCAAACCATCTTAAATGCGCTGAACATGTTAAAATTAAGAAGACTGCTGGTAGAGTCGGACGGTATTTACCGCGCGACCCCCGGAGAGCTTGATATTTTGAACTATTATGCAAACTCTATTGCCCACTGGCGGCGGTCAGAGCAATAATTGGTTTTGTATCATCAATCATGATGGGCCGCCGGTAAATTGTAAAAGTCTTTTGGGGATTAATTTTCTGCTCAATGTTCAATACAGTATTGGGAGATAATACGTGGAAAGCCTTTTGGACTGGGGCGTAAATATCGTTCTTTGGTTCCAACAATTCAGCCCCACATGGGATCTTTTCTTTAAATGTTTAACCCTTCCGGGGAACGAAGAATTTTTATTGTTATTTCTGCCCTTTATCTACTGGTGTGTGGATCGTCGTGCGGGTGCCAGACTACTCTTCCTTTTTTTATTTTCCGCTTATATAAATTCAGCGGCCAAAGTTTTGGCAAATCAGCCCAGACCGTTTGATTATGATCCTCGGGTCAAAAAAATTGTCTCGGCAGACGGAGGCGGACTTCCCAGCGGCCATACTCAAAGTGCCGTGGTGCTATGGGGATACCTGGCACATCACTTCAGGAAAAAGCGCACATGGGTCCTTGCCGGTATCCTGATTATCGGTACGCCAGTTTCGCGAATCTATCTGGGAGTTCATTTCCCAACTGACATTTTCGGTGGTTATATGATCGGTCTCCTGCTGCTTTTGGTCTTTATCAAGGTAGAACCATTGGTCAAGGAATGGCTATCTCAAAAGCGCTTAAGTTGGCAGCTCTGCGTGGTCGTGTGCGTACCGATAATACTGATATTGATACGTCCCGAAGGAGATCAGAATTGTCTGATCGCCGCATCCACATTAATGGGGTTTGCCACAGGCATGGTGTTCGAACGTCGTTGGGTAAGATTTTCCGCTGGGGGCACTTGGTGGAAGCGGATATTGCGCTACCTGCTGGGAATTACGGTCCTTTTTGGGCTGTGGATAGGATTGCGTCTCGGTTTTGATGGTCTCGAACCAACCTCTTTGTTCCGTGCGATTCGATATATGTTGGTTGGCCTGTGGAGTGGTTTGGGTAGTCCCTGGATCTTCACACAACTCAACCTCACTGATGCGGAGTAAAGGAATTGTGAATTGAGGGATTGAGGGATTTTTTTTAGCTATGCATTACCATTTCTTAGCCGATCTGGTTGTACTCATTCATTTTGCCTTTATTGTCTTTGCGGTATTGGGCGGTATTTTAACGTATTGGTGGCGAAAGGCACTATGGCTGCATATTCCGGTTGTTCTTTGGGCGGGTTGGATTGAATTTACGGGGGGCATATGTCCGCTTACGCCATTGGAGAATTGGCTTCGAAGCCGTGGCGAACAAGCTATCTATTCAATTGATTTTGTTGGACAATATATCCTGCCCCTGGTATATCCTGAAGGACTTACTCGCGGAATACAGCTGGTGTTCGGCGCCATCGTTGTGTTTGTGAACATATTGATATATGTTTACATTTTTAAAATTCGAAAAACTCAACAGGGGAAAAAGTTAACAATTATTTAAATTGAGGAAATCCGGTCTTGAGAAGCCATTGTGATTTTTCCGGATCCCATTCCCACAACTGATGATCCATAATCGTATTTACAACCACGTTATTGGTTCGGTAATAAGATACTTGGACGATTTGAACAACCTGAGATTCATCCTGCGATATAACCATTTTTCTGACTCTATAATCCGTCACCTTGATATTTTTAACGATTGACTCCCCTAATAGATCGGGTTTTTTTTCTGAGGGATCTAAAAAAGCTACTGCAAGATCGAAATCGGACCACCGAATAGCATGTTCATAGGCTTTGGATGTTTCCGCAAACTTGTCTATTTTTCCAAATTCTTTTATTGTCGCGCATCCAAGGATGAACAGGCTGAGCATGAAGGCAGTGATTTTCAATTTATCCATGGCAAACTATTCTTAGTATTTTAGGTAAATAAAGCTGCTCGTGTAATTCTTTTATCGTTGCCTCTTACAAATCGCTATCTCTTCTCTCATGACGCCGGCCGATTGTCAATCCAAAATCTCCACATCCGATCGGAGATTTGAAACCTGCCCGCAGCGCATATCAGGCTGCCCTTGCTCGACCTGAGTTCTTGGTCGAAATTGAGGCTGTCGCCATTGTTGGAGACTGAAATAAATTTGCACTACGATTCTAACGAAATACAGAATTTAGCCATCTTGAAATGTCAGGGATTCAAAAAAAGTGTTTAATGATTTATTTTCAGGCAATCTGCCCGTAGAATCGAAGCACCCGATTTACAAAACGCCTTGTTTCTTGATACGGGACATCACCTTTATACCTGTCCACGGTTCCGGGACCGGCATTGTATGCCGCCAACGCCAATTTAGTGCCCCCCAAAGCGATCTATCATTTTTCTTAAATACCGTGAACCACCGTCAACGTTTTGATCAATATCAAATGGGTTATTTATGCTGAGTTCCTCAGCCGCAGCAGGCATCAATTGCATCAAACCCTTTGCACTGGCAGAAGAAATTGCGTTGACCTTAAAATTTGCTTAAATATTTTGCTGCTGACCAGATTTCCTTTTCTGGGTAAAGATGTCTGCCGGTTGCTATATGAGTTGCGACTGGTTTTATCCGGAGAGTTCCAATATAACCCTTGCGGTTAAAGCGGATCTATTCTAATTTCCACAAAAAAAGGCTAAGGGGGGAATAGATGAAACATTTGACATTTGATGTGCTTGTTGTTGGAAGCGGCGGGGCCGGTCTGCGAGCGGCCATTGCATGTCGTGAAAAAGGTTTAAATGTATGCGTGATCTCCAAAGCTTCCCCGGGTAAGGGAACTTCCACGACGGTAAGCGGCGGTGTGTTTGCCGGTACCCAAAAGGGCATCTCGCCTAAAAACCATTTGCTCCGTACACTTCAAGCCGGGCGCGGTATCAATCAGCAGGAACTGGTTGAGATTCTAGTTGAAGAAGCACCTCAAAGACTTAAAGAACTCAAGCAATGGGGGATTAAGGCGGATTTTCGCAAGGGTTATCTTTACTCCAAAGGTGCTCCACCCATGTGGGGCAGAGAGATTACACGATGCCTGATGGGCAAATGCGAGGCCTTGGGCACGCGATTCATCGGCGGCATTGTGGTCGGCGATTTGATAATAAACGAGGGTGCTGACGGGGTAATCGCTTATGTTGTGGAATCGGGTGAATGGTTGATCGCTGGTGCCAAAGCATTGATCCTCGCCGCAGGGGGAGCCGGCGCCTTGTATCTTCGACATGATAATCCCCAAAGGATGTTAGGTGACGGCTATGTCCTGGCTCTTGAAGCCGGAGCCGTGCTCCAGGATCTGGAGTTTGTGCAATTTTATCCATTGGGCATCGCTGAGCCCGGACTTCCGCCTTTTCTCATACCGCCCCGACTCGCCGATTGTGGCCGGCTGGTTAACGGCAAGGGTGAGGAAATTCACGACAAATATGGCATCCAAGAACGACCGGCGGCAGAAAAGGCGCGGGACCGACTCTCACAGGCACTTTTTACAGAAACCCATCGAAACGGTGAAGAGGTTTGGCTGGATCTTCGTGGGATTTCAGAGGATGAATGGCGCAAAGATCCGTTTTCGGCTTCTACGCGCAAAATACTGGGAGCGCGTTATGGTGCGAAAAATAGAGCGTTGCGTGTTGCCCCTATGGCACACCACATCATGGGTGGTGTGCATATCGATTCCAAGGGTGCCACTTCTGTGGCGGGACTCTTCGCCTGTGGTGAAGTTACGGGTGGACTCCATGGGGCCAATCGCATGGGAGGAAATGCCCTGACTGAGACACTGGTTTTTGGCAAAAGGGCCGGCGAGGCGGCAGCAGAGTGGGCGAAAAATAAGAACAATGTTCATGGGCAGCTCATTGAAGATCAGTTCGAAACTATCATTCAAAAATCCTCGGGTGACAAAACAAATCCTAACCTTGTCCAACTCACCGGCAAACTTCGCAAGATCATGTGGGAAAATGGCGGTATTCTGAGAAATGCAAATGGCCTTAGCCTGGCTATGCAAAAAATTAAGGCAATTCAAGGGGAAGCAGCCGATTTATCGCTAAAAAGAGACCCATCGGATGTTCAACGAATATTGGAACTGCGGTTTGCTGCCCGAACCGCTAATTTAATTCTACAGTCGGCTCTTAAAAGAGAAGAAAGTCGAGGCGCTCATTTTCGGGAGGATTTTCCGGATCAAGATGATGAAAACTGGCGCGGTCATCTGCAAGTTAGGCGCGATTCGGAAGGAGAAGAGATTTGGGAATTCAAACCGATTTGACAAATACTTTACAACCTATCGCCGCTGTATGATCAAATATAACTTTGAGAGAATTTTATTTCGCAGCAAAATCTTGACAACAGGTTTTTCATTGCAAGAATTGTAGATGCGGTTGGAAAGAAATTCATGGACCCGCAAATCCTTTTAGCTCTTTTCCCGCAGATAAATTATTTTTTTGCGAATTTAGCGGGAAAGAGCTTTGATAAACCCTTCGATACAAATCACAATATAAAGAACAATCTTCTAGCAGGAGCAAAAAAATCATGGTTCAAATTCAAAATCACATGCCAAAAAACCCAAAGCAGATGCAGATCGAACAGGATGCTGCTGTAAAGAGCTCTTTGGATAAAATTAAAAACAAAATGATTGTCATGAGCGGCAAAGGAGGTGTGGGCAAAACCAGTACCTCTGTCAATCTGTCACTGGCTCTGGCCAACAAAGGACATAACGTTGGCATAATGGACGTCGATCTTCATGGTCCTGATGTTCCGCGAATGTTGGGGCTAAGCGGGATGCCGGAAGTAAATGCGAATAAAAAACTCAACCCCATGAGGGTTTCAGAAAATCTAAAGGCCATATCCATCGAATCATTCACACCGAGCAAGGACGATGCCATCATTTGGCGGGGACCGTTAAAATTTTCGGCCATCCGGCAGTTTATCGGTGATGTTGATTGGGGGGAGCTTGACTTTTTGGTTATTGATTCCCCGCCGGGTACGGGTGATGAGCCGTTGACGGTGGCGCAGACGATTTCAGATGCCAAAGCCGTCATTGTTACCACACCGCAGGAAGTCGCTTTGGCGGATGTCAGAAAGTCGATAAATTTTTGTAAAACTGTAAAGATGCAAATCTTTGGCCTCATCGAAAATATGAGCGGATTTTCCTGTCCTCACTGCGGTGAGATGATTGAATTATTCGGCTACGGTGGCGGAGAGCGAACGGCCAAGGAAATGGGGATTCAATTTCTGGGAAGAATACCATTTGACCCGAGAGTCGTGGCCTGCGGCGATTCAGGGGCCTGTTATCAGGAGGTCCATACAGATTCGCTTGTTACCAAAGCGTTTGCTGGGGTTGCTGACAAATTATCGCAGCTCGTGTGAGGAAATAGTTATCAGTGTGTAAATCTTCCGTTATCAATGGCTTTCTTAATATTTTTGGTCTTTTTCTCTATCCATCCGATCCTGTCAACTTTTCTTACATCAAACTCAGGAACATACGGTTTGATATCCAACAGTGGAGTTTTGTCCACCACATCGATATCTTGTACATAAAGCGTTCTGTTTTTAATTTTCATGAGGCGAACAACGGAGATCCCGATGGGGTTCGGCCGCGATGGTGCCCTGGTTGCAAAAAGTCCGTGCAGCTTGTCGTCAAGGTATGGCTTTACTCGCAGAGAAAATTTTTTGGATAAATGGAAATGATAAAGTAAAATAATATGTGAAAATCCCGCAAGATCTTCGAGGCCATCTGCAAATTCAGGGTATACTTCTATTTCTGCTTCGACTCCCACTGCCCCGCTCGTTTGAATGGGCGTACCTTCAGGCGTTTGAAAGGGAGAGTGGATAACTCCAATCGGGTGGTATTCGATTTTATCCATTTTATCGTATCCTTCGACTAGTACGAACATTTTTAATTTTACCCACACGGTTAAACAGCGCGAGAAATAGAGAACTCCAACATCACGGGTAGTTAGAGATCAACAAGAAATGTCAGGATTTGAAAAGCCTCAAATTCATCGCTGATCAGGCACATATCTGCAATTTCAAGAAATATCATATTTCATCTGGCTATCCAAAAGAAAAATAAGCCCACCAAATTTTATATGATCATCACCTTCAAACCTTATGATCCGGTTGTCTTTGACATGCGGTTTCAGCGGACATCTTCCTCCGCAATCGAAGGAGGATGTCGCCCGCACAATTTTTATATCGCTCAGGTTTTCCTCCCCCAATTTTGATTTACTTAAAGTTTTTTCGATTCTCCAAAAATTCCTCTATCGCCTCTGTGTGTATAAATGACACGTCACATAGTGTCCCGCTGAGTGTTCAACGCGGGACGGCTTCCGTGTCCGGCACTCGGCTTTTCGATCCCGGCACCTCGGATGAAAGGGACACCCATCCGGAGGGTACATCGGGTTGGGCACTTCACCCTCAAGCGTAACCGGTTTTATATTTTCAGGGTCGGGTACGGGTACTGATTCCAGCAGCGCCCTGGTGTAAGGATGCAGCGGATTTTTGTAAAGCTCGCCGGCCGGAGAAAACTCCACCAGACTGAACAAATGGGCTTTTGCGCGGTAGGTGAGGGTGGGCCGTTGGCAGAGAGTGGCGCCACCGCCATTGACGGCAAAATTCCGGTCAACACCAGCGGGGGCCTCATTTCCCGCGGTCATCCCATCGGAGCATCGGGACTGGCCCAGACGTTTGAGCTGGTAACCCAGCTCAGAGGTGAAGCCGGAAAACGGCAAGTAAACAATCCCCGTATCGCCATGGCGGAAAACGGCGGCGGGACCCTGGGACAGGGTGAGGCGGCCATGAACATCCACATATATGAAAAAGTGTGATGCCTATCGAGCAGCCTTACTTATCCGGTGCCACAAAAATACGCTCGAGCAGCTGAGACTTCATCAGATCCCCTTCAATCTTCAGTTTTCCGGATGTCCAGGCCTGCATGCCACTGATTTCACCGGTAAGCATCGCGACAAAGTCTTCAAAGGACACCTTCAACGTCGTGGTGGGGCTTTCAGCCTGCCCCTCTTTGATATCGCATGTCTGGTCCTTGACGGTGATGTTCCAGTCGCCGCCGGAATCCCCGGAGATGTTGTACTGAAATACCGCGTCAATCCCTGCAGCTGCATCCGGTTGGAATGCCTTTTCCATTTCTGCAAATATTTGCACAAGAGGTGGTGCTTCCATAATTGTTGCCTCCTTTTTCTTTTTCAAAGTTCTTCATTTGAGGGATATTATGCCCAAAGTTTATTGTCAAGCCTGTATCTGTATAAACATTCGGGCATAGGTGATGAAATAAAATAATTATATTAACTACTTTCGAATAGCATTATAGGCAGGGTGATAAGCCCTGCCTTTTTATTAATAAACCCTAAGATATATTATAAAACCCATCAACATATCATTTGCTACTCTGATAAAATTTCCCGCTAAAAAATTGTGGATTTCATATTGTTGATTGAAAAGAATTAGAAAATGGGAAGAATTTTAACCTATTACAAGCGATCTGCACATGTTTTGACGATGTCCTGTTCTGTAGAGGATTCTTGAACCGGTTCAAGTTCAGCATCCAGGATTTTCTTTCGTTTTGTTAAAAAATGGATCGGGCAGGATGATCGGAATTTGCAATATATTTGCGGATCGCGACAGTGCATATATTCTTCGCACATGTAGATGTTGTGTTTGGTGCAGACGTAGCAAGTATCAGCAACTTCATTTAGGATTCAATATCATTATCCGATGTGGTTTTGTCATGACCCGGCTCTTGAGTATTACAAACAGGTCTGAGCTGCCCGGTTTTTGTTTTAGCCAACAGAAGAAAATTGTAGCCTGACTCCAATTTGATATTGAGTTTTATGAACGCACATATTAGCATTATTTTTAAGACTGCAGGAATTGATAAATTTGATGGGATATTCACTATGGCAGGTAAAGGCAAAGGAAAAAGGTTCAAGATCTCTCCGAAATTAAGTTTGCGCAAAAGTGTTGTTGCAACACCGCGGCGCCTCCTGAAGGTGGGAAGAAATGATCCCTGCCCATGCGGATCCGGTGAGAAATATAAAAATTGTTGCGTGAATAAAGGCGAGGCATTTTTGAGAAAAATCGCTAAAAAACAGGAAAAACTCAAACGCAAAGAGGCCAAAAAACAAGGCAGGATATTGGAATAAATAATAGATTTTGAATAACGAATATTAAGCGATTCCACCCTTCGAAATTCGAAATTCTTGCTCCTCAGCAGCATCGTCGGGGTTCCAATTGAATGATTTGACAGATTTACCGCTTATCCTTATTTTCACCTCATTAGCCATCCGACGGTAGCATTTTATATTCAAAATTTGCGCGTCTGCCACGAAACATTGAAGAAAGGAGACTCCAATGCCTGATATTATAAGCCGTGAAATTCGCTTGAAGAATCGCCCGGTCGGGCTCCCGAGCGACAGTGATTTTGAACTTGCGGAGATAACACTTCCCGAAGTAGGGGACGGCGAAATACTGGTGCGTAACATTTACATGTCGGTGGATCCTTACATGCGTGGCCGCATGTACGACCGTGAAAGCTATGTGCCGCCGTTTCAGATAAATCAGCCGTTGGAAGGCGGCTGCGTTGGCCGGGTCATTGATTCAAAAAAAGACCAATACGACGCTGGCGACTATGTGCTCAGCATGTCGGGATGGCGCGAGTACTTTGTTTCCGACGGAAAAGGGCTCACAAAGATCGATCCTAATATCGCACCCATTCAGACCTTTCTCGGGACCGTCGGTATGCCGGGACTTACCGCTTATATCGGTCTGCTTGATATAGG
>WOR8_10001329_pt1 | contig 25161 bp, 24 predicted proteins | sample DeeMarSeWOR38_10_FD_19890 | JGI IMG/M metagenome (IMG submission 19890) | reverse complement strand
TATAACATTAGAGGAATTAAATACGAAAATCTGAGGGATGAATTATGAAGAGTATATTAAGAAGTGGAAAACGAAGAACTGCAATTGCTCGTGCAATTATAAGAAATGGTAAGGGACGTATATTAGTAAACGGCACACCCTTAGAAATTCTTGAACCTGATATTGTGAAAATGAAATTAATGGAACCCTTACACTTTATCGACCAAAAATTAAGAAAAAGTATCGATATTAAGGTTAAAGTAAAAGGTGGTGGTTTTATGGGCCAAGCTGATGCTGCTAGAACTGCAATAGCTAGAGCCATACTTGCCTGGACTAATTCTGATCAACTTCGAGCTAAATATTTTGAATATGATAGGCATATGATAGTTGGTGATCCTAGGCGCCGTGAACCTAAACAATTTGGAGGACCTGGAGCAAGAGCGAAATATACAAAAAGCTACCGTTAATCCATAAGGTTTATTTATACAAACAAAAGGTTTAATTATACCTTCAATTAAGAGTTAAGATGGGCCCATGGCTTAGCCTGGTTAAAGCGCTCGGCTGATAACCGAGATGCCATCTTTTCAGATGGCAAGGTAAAGATCCCCGGTTCAAATCCGGGTGGGCCCACCATATATATAATTTAGCATTTTAAACATTTCCCACGATCCTCTTCCTATCTAAAGTTCTTTTCAAAGGAATTAAATTAATATTTTCATCTTTTCCTAGTTTTAATTGTGCTTCGATTGAGTGTTTTATGAAACGGTAAAGAATTGGTAACAGATCATCATGAAGCAAATTTTGATTAGGTTCCCTAGAAAGATGAGCTAAAACACAGACTAGCTGTTGAGAAGAAATATGCTGTGTTAGTTCTCCTAAAAGATATTCGTGCTCCGCTGGATGTTTTTGATCTATGATATTTTTAATAATTAACTTGAAGTTTTCATTTTTTAGTAATTTTAAACAAAATTTTGATTTTCGATCACATTTCACTCTTTTTTCATCCTCTGTAAGGCTGGGATCGTTGGAAATATTGCATAATTCAAAACATATTTGATTTCTATTTGGAAGATTTTGAATTTGAAAAGAATGCTTATTAGATAATCTTGATTTCTTCAATCTAATGAGATTATCATTAGACGAAAGGATGTCAGTGGATTCATTTGTCTTCTGGCATTGGATTCTTAATTTAATTTTCTTTTTATTTATGAAAGAATTAATATTCTCCTCTTGTAAGTATAAAAAAATTTTTTCAACTGTTTTCTCAATTGGTAACTCAGAATAATCTTTCAAAGGCGATTTTAGTCTCATCCTTACAAAATTTTTATCAATAGACTTTTTATAACTGGGGGTTCCATAGGCAAGGAAATATTCCTTTAAAAACAAGAAAGGGATTTTTTTATCAAATTGTTTAATATAAAAAATATTTCCATATAATGTATTTGAATTATTATCTTTTTTACAAGTCCATATCATTGAGGAATACTTTTTTGATTCAATTTCCTCTTCTGGAATTAGAGGAAGGATAAAATGAGTTTTTGAACAGAAAAAGCTCTTCTTATTGATTGTTATTATTCCATTCTCATTAATTTTTTCTACAAGGGCGTTAGACTCTAATAATTGTATATCAGAAAATATGGCTTCTAAAATAGGATATGATCTATTCATTAAAAGATTTATTTCTTCCAATGAGATAGTAAATATCCTTATATATACTTTGGATTCATTTTTGTTAAATTCTATCGAAAAAGTCTTAAGAAATGTTAAATGCTGTAATTTATCTAGATTAATATTTTCATTGATATGTGCTTCAAATATGCACATCCATATGCTATGATTTTCAATAAAGGCAAGATGGCGATCATTTAGTAATATTTTTAACTTATCAGGATTTATTTTTTTAATCCATAATATCTCTCGAAATAGAAGGATTATTAAAGGAGCTAACGATAAATAACTGACATTATCAAAAAAATTTATAGAGCAAATGATAAAAACTGTTAAAATAAAATTAATTACTATAATTGGGAATAAAGCTCTCTTATTCACAATATTTCATCTCATATAATTGTAGTTTTCTTCTTCCGATATACTTTCAATAACACAATTCCAGTTGAAAATATTAAAGAGTAGAATATTGAGAAAAAAATAGGATTTTCGAATAATTTTGTTGAATTTTCTAAAAGAAATCTTGTTAAATCAAATTTTAATGAAATATTATTGTTAGCAAAATCAAAAACTAATAATTGATATTGCTCAGTCCCAAGGTTCGATCTTGGAATTATAAATTGTAAATAGTAATCAGGTTCTGAAATATTTTCAATTAATCGTTTTTCAGTATGAAAAATTATATTCCTGATTCCTGAAGCTCCTTCAGGTTCAAAAATAAAACTATAGATAATTAAAATGGTTTCAGAAGGTTCAAAAGACACGCTGAGCTCTGGAGGATAAGGGTCATTAATAATAATTTTTTGTTCAGTACTTTGTATTATATAATAATCAGAAAAGTTTAGAGAGAGATAAACATAAACTGTGTTATTCCACGAAAGACGAGGTAATGTTGTCATGATAATTACAGTTCCATTCTCGAATTTAGAATGAGTAGAATTTATACTCTCCCGTTTAATAGCATCTATGATATAAAAAACCTTGTATGTAAAATTTGAATAACTATTTAATCTCCAACCTCCTATCATACTTTCATTATAGGAATAATCGTCTAAAAATGGATAGAAATTTATAATTTTAGGAGTTTCGTATTGTCCTAAAAGAGTAAGAATTATTGAATTTCCTTCAAAGATATGTAGAGACCTAATAAAGATAATGGATCCATTAATTTCGAACGGAAATAAATTAGTAACATCACGATAAAGTGAATCCCGAAGTGACAAATTAGAGAAGGTGAATTCAAGGAATTCAAGATTAATACTTATTGAAAAATTACTTATAGATATATTTGATTTGATATCAATTTTGAGCTGGAAAACAGGTTTATCTAGTGTAATTGTAGTATAAACTCTAGGACTAGGGTATTCAATTATTAAAAAATCTTTAAAGGTCGAGTTTGCCTGTTGATTCCAAACAATGCTCTCATTAATAATTTGTGTGTTTATTACAAATGAATCTCTGATAATATAAGATGAAATAATGTTATTACTTTGTGTTCCTATAAAATGATACCAATTAGAAGCCTCAGTTAAGTATTCAACTTCATAGTAAATAAAAAAAGACTTATTTGGTTCGATGGGGGTTCTTGAAACCTCGTTTACAAGAACCTGAGAAAATCCCTCAATTAAGCTCATATTTTGGACCATAAAGGATAAGGAGTCAATCTTCTCTATTTTTCCGTTGAGTGATCCAATTATAAAGAGATTAAAATCAGATAAATTATTTTGGATTAAAGGGTGAAAATTTACATTTACAACCCCAAATTGATCTGAAAAATAAGTACCTGAAAGAATTTCATCAATCCATAGTTCGATTTTAAAGTTATTAATTGGGTAGTAGGATTCACTTCCATCTGGAAAAAAATAAATATATAGTAGAAAGCTTAAATTATTAGAAATCTGATAGATAGGATTTAAATATTCAAAATTCCAAATAATTTCTGACTTAATTACTGTGATATTCATAGAACGCTGGGCAAAAAACCCCGAAGCTTCGATAGCATAGATATCAAGTTGATAGATACCTGGATCCCAGGTTATATGTGCTATATGGAGTTTATAATTATTTCCGATAGTTTGAAAGAAAAAATAGCTTTCTGTTTCTTTTAACAAAAACACTTGAGTTTCATTTGATATGAAAGGATTTTCTTCTCTGAATAAAGAGATATTTAGTATGAATTGATCAAACTGGTTAATTATTAAAGTATGAGAAGATTCAAAGGAGATATAATTCGATTCAGGATTTGGAAAGGCATGAACCACAACTATCTGATTGAAAAAACCATATTCAAACGAATTCGTCCAATTTACAGTTAGATTCATCATACCTATAGGAAATTGATCAGAGATTATGATATCTGGGAAAATAAATGTACAATTTATCATGACTAATGTGGTTTGATAAAAAATAAATTGATTAGATTCAAGAAATAGATTAATATCTCCTTGTAATGGATATTTAAGTTTGCCCTTAACTTTAAGTGCTTCTCCGTAGATAATTTCACTTTTAACAGAAATATTCTCTAAATAATTTGGTGAAATCGCAGAGAATAAGGTTGGGTTTAAAGCAGTTATATTAAATCTCACTAAATCTAACGTTAGATAATCATCTAAAGAAGAAAAATTTCTTATTCTCTCGAATGATGACGAATTGACATTTAAAATCAAATTATTCCAATCAGAAGGTATAAAAATCAAAAAATAACTATAATAATTTTTCATTAGAATATGATTCTCTAACTCCATTAAAAGTTCTAAATGGGTTGAATTCCAATTCGATAATTCTATGATAGAATAATAACTGAAGGTTCTCGTTACTTTAATATTCAAAAACGTCATTAGATTTTTTTCCCATGAAGATTGCTCTTCAATTGAGATAGAGACATTTCCAATTGTAGTATTATAAGACAAAATTCCATCAAAACAAAAGGTTTCATAATCCCCAATCGTATAATTTAAGGGAAAAAATGGGTCTAATTGTGTATTAAATATGATTTGTTTGAAATCTAATAATAGTTCATAATTCGGAACCATAGAAAGCATATTACAATATAATGATTGGATTTGTGAGAATAAACCGTATTCTTCAGGGTTGAAATAAGTCTGGATTAATCCTGTAATGTTGACAGAAAAGTGATACCATTCTATAGATTCTGATTGATTGCACATTATATATAGAGCATTTGTTCCTTTTATTATATTTTCTTCTACTTCAATTCCGTAATTCCAACCCCAGTTTGAAAGTACAAATATGAGAGAACGATTGATAAAACTTAATTCTAATTCTAATCTATGTAATGAGTTTATCAACTCTGATGATAGATTAGGAATTCTAAATGAGAATTGAACAATTGTTGAATGGTTAACAACTGATGGAATTGAAATTTGATTGAATAATTTGTTAACTGTGCCATAGATAATGGATTCGCCTGTATCAGAGAAATTTAGACGGTAGAATGACTCCTCAGAAGAAATATATGTTGTAATATTAATATCCCCATCACCCATATTAGGACTGTTTTCCCAATGTGACCCTGTTATATTTGGAAAAGAATTTATCTCAAAAGAAATATTTCTAATGTTTGATTGAAAATGAAATTGGGATTCGTTGGGTGTTAAAAAGTTCAATGTCTGAGATGCATCGCTTACTCTCTCTTCTATCGTCTCTATGTTATACTTAATAGGCGAATTTTCATAATATGAGGATAATTGAGGATTGATTTCTGGAGAGGAAGAGATTAAGGTATCTTCAGCCTCAAATTTTTCGTTGAAAGGAACTTCCAGCGATATATCACGTGATTTTATTAAATTCACTGATTCCTGATGAATAATGACAATTGAGAAGGTTAAAACCAGTAACAAGATTGATACGATTCGTGTGTTTGCTTTTTGGATTAAATCTCGATTCATGGTGAAAACTTCGTCTTAATTACTTTCACCCCATGAATGTTTAATTTTCAATAAAACCTCCCAAAGATTAAACAAAAATGAATAGTATCAAAATGTCACTTACTACTTAAATTCCTTAGATTAAATTTATATAAAAGATCCGAGTAAATAAAAAAATTCCAAGAAATAAAACGAATTTTAACACCAAAGACAAAACTTTCGTTGGAATAGCAGTTAAAATTTTAGAATATTCAAGATCATTTATGTTATATGGCATAAAACTCATGAAAAGCCCATATCCAATGAATAAAAAGTCATATAAAATGTATTTAGTAAATAATTCTGCATCATGAAGTTGATAACTTAGAAAAGAAGATATAAAAAGGAAAAAAGGAGCTGCTCCAGATATAAATCCAAGAACCAAAAGACAAAGTAACTGAATTACTTTTTCTTGGAAATTTGACGCTTTAAGTCGTGTTCTCCCTTGAATAATAAGATCAATGGGTTTTCTTAATTCCGAACACATAAAAAATAGTCTCTCTCCTGCAATTTTGCTATTAATAAGAGAGAATTTTGCTGAGAGAGAGATAAGTTTTACAATTCGTTTTGGAAAAACAGATTGAAATTTTTCAATATCATTTTCAGACATATTTTTTGTATAAACTCTTAATTTTAGGATTTCTTGTCTTTTTTTTGAGGAAAGTGGCACATTACTTTCTATAAAAGTATTAATAGAGTTATATAAACTTCTATAAAACGAATTTCCTTTTGATAAATTTTCTGCAAGATTAATTAGGAAATCAAACCCTAAATTATCCTCTGAATATAATACATGGTTTTTTAATGATAAAATTGAGACATGTCGATCAGGGTGGATGAAAACAGACGAAATTATCATAAATAAAAATAAAAAAAGACCTGAAAGAAGCGAAAATGTATCTGACAATAACAAAAAACATAAAACTACAGGTGGACATAAAAAAGTCAATCCAGAAGAGAGAGAAGACCATGTATTCAATTCTTCCATTTCTTTTATTATTTGTTTTTCTATTTTATTCATTAAATTACTTCGTGATACTTCTATAATTCTTTCACTTCTTTCCCAAGTCTGAATGATGTTTAAAAAAAAAGTTCTGACTTCTCCAGACAATTTTTTGTTTATTTCTTCCAATAAAGCTTTTTTTAATGGATTCCCTAAGTGTGACTTTATCAAAGCTTCTTCAAAGATAAGAGAATAAAGAGGATATTTTCCAGTAATTATAAATTTTGTTGCGTCTTTTAAGGATTTAGTTGTCTCTAGAATTATTGATAGCTCGTTAAGAACAAAAAATCCTGTTATTTGTGTGTTTATCTTATAATTTTGGAATTGAATGTGAATGAGATGATATAATGATCTTATGAATATAAAGACTATAATGCATTCAGTACAAATTATAATGAAAAAATCACTTATTGATAAAAAAATTTGAAAAGAAATTAACCACCCTCCTATGAGGATACACAAAACCTGAATGACTCTAAGATGCTTTAATTGAAGCTTAAATCGTGATTGAAAATAGTCATGAAATTCCATCTGATAAAAAAAGGTATAATCTCCCAAAAAGTGGTTTTCTAGGAACGAGATAGGTTTATTTAATATTTTGACTTTAGAATATTTCATATGTAATATTCATCAATCTTTAAAGACCTTTATTCTTCTTTATAAATTCCCAAGTTTGTTTTTAACTTAAAAATTTAGGAGTTTTTATTCTAGAAATTATAAAGGAAATTGGTAATTGTTGTGGTGTCTATTCAAGCTCAAAAGTCTATTATTCAAACGAATTGCCCTCTTTGTGGTGAGAAAGAAACCATTTTTCTTAGTAAAGATGAATTAGATTATGCTCGATCTAATCATGCATTAATCACTAAAGCAATATCTCATACAAACAATGGTCATGTCTTGACATTATATATTGATGGGGAGGGGATTGTAAGGAGGAAATATTGCTTTGAAATTGCTGAAAAGAAAGATTTGAATAGAAATATTCCACTACCCACAAAATTAGACCTAGTTTTTGACCAAATGCTAAAGGATTCACTAAATTCGAGATGAATTAAACCATTCATGAAAGGTTTAGAAAATGGTTTCCTCTGTTCAGTTAACGAGTCTACAAAAGAAAAAATTTCGATTAATTGATACATATTCTAATTATAATTATGTAATTAATATTTTGTCTGATGATTTACATCAAAATATTGAATATTCTGTTGATTATGATAAGAAAACCTTTGAATCCCTCAAAAACTTTATTGAGTATGAATCCATGCTTAAAGAATTTTTAATTTCTTTTTTAAAGGAAAAAAGTGAATTTTTTTCATTAGGAAATTTATTCCAACTTTTAAACAAAGAAGTTTTGAAAAAAAAATTGAAAATTCCTTATAATTTGTTTATCCCAATTTTTTTCAAAGCTCTTCAGCTTGAAAAATTAGCTCCCTTGCTTTTAGATAATCAAATAGATGAAATTTATATAGATTCTAATGAAGATAATCTTTATATTGATCATTCAAGGCATGGAAGATGTTCTACATCTATCAAACTAAAAAAAGGTGAGATTGAATCTTTTATTCACCGAATCGCCTTAGAAAATGATTTTTCATTGAACCAAGTTAATCCTACCATGAAAGCGGATTTTATTTCCCCTCTTTTCCATACACGCGTAACAGTGGATATACCTCCATTAATAATAGGAGATTTTAATATTGACATTAGAAAATTTCGAAATGAATCTCTTAGGCTGAAAGATTTAATTGAAAATAACAGTATAACAAAAAATCAAGCTTTAATGTTAGCTTTTTTCATAAAAAATCGGGTTACAATCACCATTTTAGGCCCTCCAAACTCGGGAAAAACAACTCTTCAGAACGCGTTAATAGAATTTATCCCTTCTCATTATAGGTTAATTTCGATTGAAGATGTTTTAGAGGCATCTAGTACTCGTATAGGAAAAACAATTAAATTTAGATTAGGTTATGATCCTTATTCTAATCAATTAATCACAAAATCGCTTGAAATCCAAAAAATCTTACATCGTAGTCCAGACTTTATCAATCTAGGCGAATTATCCACGGAAGATCATTTTAATGCCTTCTTAAATATTCTTTCTGTAGGAATACCTTCTATTCAAACAATTCATGGATTCAATTCACAACTCCTTTTTATCCGACTCAATGATATATATCATATACCCCTAAGTCTTCTTAAAACATCAATCCCTCATATATTTGTTGAACTTGCTGTTACTTGGAATAAAAATAAAAAAAGAAGATTGGTATCAAGAATTGCAGAATTAAACCACGAAGGCAAAGTAAAAGTGATTGACGATGAAGTAATCAACTCTTTTTTCGCACAAGAGTGTAATTCTTCAGACATTTTTACTATAAACTTTTTAAAACAGATGTTTGATGAGCCACTTTCCCTTAGAAGTTTTAGTATTTGAAATTTACCTCCCTCAAAATTTAGGTGGTTAAATTTAGATATTTACATATAGATTAAATCTTAAGAATTTGTTTACAAGGGTATTAAAATGAGTGGTTTTGATCCTTTTACAATTGAACAAACAATCGAAACCTTTTCATCTTATATTATTTCAATTTTAGAGTCCATATTACCGGTTTTAATCATCCTAGCCTTTGTAACTTCAAATATTGCTCTTATTTTTGGAGGAATTACTTATTTAGTTGATTATAATGAGGAAAATGGGAAAAGGATAATATTTCGTTCATTAATCGTATTAATCCTGATGATGAATATCTTTCCCTATCCATTGGATAATGAACAGCCAGAAACAGGAATTCAAACTGATATTATCCCAATTACTTCTTATATTACCTCATACTTATTATTTACATTTGGTGCTTTGTCATTAATAGTTTTTATTGGGAATCTAGGTTTATTTTTAATAGAAGCTGATTTGAAACGTAAGAAAAACCTGAAAAAAAGTATTATCTGTCTTTTATGTGTTCTTCTCCCTCTTGGATTCAAATTCCCCAAGATGCCTATTTGGTTGTGGTAGAAATGTTAGATGAAATATTAATCCAAGTTGTAATTTCAATAGTTGAGATAATTACTTCTATTCCATTTGGTGCTTTTTTAATAGCATTTGGTTCAATAATTTATCCTCCAACTGGAAATAAATTAGGAAAATACTGTTTATTCCTCGGTTTATTCTTATTCACTATTAACCAAATCTCACATTTTTGACTTCAAAGATTTTAGATAAAATTTAATTTTGACGAATTTCAGGATCAAATAATAGGTTCTTTTCGAAAGTTAAATGTAATCAACGAATTTCTAGAATAGGATGGTTTAAGTAATTTGTTTTTACAATAAAATTCTCTACTATATTGTAAGTAATTATTATTATTTTAAAAACCTAAATTGACCCTATCTAGAGAAAATATGTTCCTTAATTTACCTATTTGATTAAAATTAGCATCTTATACGTATTCAGTACAAAAGACCTCTAATAATGAATTTAAAAACTATTTAAAGGTCAGTTTAATTCGTAGATTTAGAATTATTAAAAATATAGAAATTCAAAAGTTCTCAATTGAAAGGAATTTGGTATGAAGATACATAAGCAAATTTGTGGTTCGCTTTAACTAAGCACTTCTCTTATTTCACGACCAATTTTTTATTTAAAATGATTTTAACCCTTAAAGATTACTTTGATTTATACTAAGCATAATAATAGCTGGGAAAATACCTTATGTGGACACCAGAGCTGAAAAAAATTAATCAAATCCAATTTGGAATTCTATCACCAGACGAAATTCGGAAAATGGCTGTTACAAAAATTATCACTGCTGATACATACAATGAAGATGGAACCCCTATTGAGGGTGGACTAATAGATCGTAGATTAGGTACAATTGAGCCTGGTCAACGTTGTAAAACCTGTGGAAACCAAGTGGGAGAATGTCCTGGACATTTTGGTATGATTGAGCTTGCCAGACCCGTAATCCATGTTGGTTATGCAAAATCAATTATCTATAAACTTCTTCGAACCTCTTGTCGTGCGTGTTCAAGGATTCTTCTTGATCCTCTAACAACTAAAAGATACCACCATGCTATTGAAAAAGCTGAAAACGAAGAAGATCTAAAACTTATCTCTGATTTATATAAAGATGTTGTTAAAGAGGCTAGAAAAAGGTCAGAGTGTCCACATTGCGAGCAAACTCAATATAAAATTAAGTATGAGAAACCCACAAGTTTTTATGAAGAGACACCTGAAGGTTCGGTAAGAATTACCCCAACAGAGATTCAAAAGAGGTTTGAAGGAATTCCAACCCAAGATCTTTATCTTCTTGGGATAGATGCACAACATTCTCGCCCTGAATGGATGATACTTTCTGTCCTTCCAGTTCCTCCAGTATCAGTACGTGCATCGATCACTTTAGAATCTGGTGTTAGAAGTGAAGACGATCTTACTCATAAATTAGTTGATATTATTCGCATAAATCAAAGACTAAGAGAAAATATTGAAGCAGGAGCTCCACAATTAATAGTTGAAGATCTCTGGGAGCTTTTACAATATCATGTGACTACTTTTATGGATAATGAGGTAGCAGGTATTCCCCCTGCCAGACATCGTTCAGGAAGAGCATTGAGAACTCTTACACAACGCCTTCGTGGAAAAGAAGGGCGTTTCAGAGGAAATCTATCAGGAAAGCGAGTTGATTTTTCTGCACGAACAGTTGTCTCTCCAGATCCTAACATTTCTATTAATGAAGTTGGGGTACCTGAACAAATAGCTAAAATCCTTACTGTTCCAGAGAGAGTAACAGAATGGAATATTGAAGAGATGAAAGAGCTAGTTATGAATGGTCCAAATCCTGAGATCGATGAAAAAACTGGAGTATCCAAAACAGGTTCAAATTATATTATCAGGCCAGACGGAAAAAGAATAGATCTCAGATTTGTTGGTGATCTTAATAACACAGCTGAAATGATTGATCAAGGATTTATTGTTGAACGACATTTAAGGGACGGAGACATGGTATTATTTAATCGACAACCCTCATTGCATCGAATGTCAATAATGGCCCATGAAGTACGAGTCATGCCCTATAAAACCTTTAGACTTCATCTTTGTGTATGTACACCTTATAACGCTGATTTTGATGGAGATGAGATGAATCTTCATGTCCCTCAAAGTGAAGAAGCACGAGCAGAAACTAGAGTTTTAATGAGAGTTCAAGAACAAATTTTGTCTCCAAGATATGGTGGTCCTATAATTGGTGCTTTACATGATTATGTCTCAGCAGCCTTTCTTTTAACACGTAAGAAAACATTAATCACCAAAGAGGATGTATGGCAGCTTTTATTGGCAGGAAATTATGAAGGAGAACTTCCTAAACCTGCAATACAACATCCTAAAGAACTCTGGACTGGAAAACAAGTTTTTAGTTTATTATTACCTCCAGATGTCAATGTAACTTCGAAATCCAGAACATGTCGAAAGCATGATGCATGTAAGGGAGAGCTTTGCGAGTTTGATAGTTATGTGTATATCAGAGGCGGACAGTTATTATCTGGGGTTATTGATCGACGAGCTATTGGAGCAGATGAATCAGAGAGTGTATTACACGTCGTTGTTAAAGATCATGGGAGTGATCGTGCGCGTGAATTCTTAGATTCCCTCACTCAAATGTTATTAGAATTCTTATCTCACGAAGGATTCAGCTTAGGGTACTCAAATGTAAATATCCCAGAAGAAGGAAAGCGGAGAATACGTGCTTTAATTGAAGAAAAAGAGAAATCTGCCCATGAAATGATTGAATCATATCGTAAAGGAGAATTAGAACCTCTTCCAGGCAAATCACTTGAAGAAACGCTAGAAATGAGAATTATGAGTGTTTTAGCAAAAGCAAGAGATGGTGCTGGAAGTGTAGCAAATGATTACATGGGCATCTCAAATTCTGCTGTTGTTATGGCGTCAACTGGAGCTAAAGGTACTCAATTAAATATTGCTCAGATGGCTGCATGTGTAGGACAACAATCTATTCGTGGAGAAAGAATTTTGAGAGGATACCGGAGAAGAGCGTTACCCCACTTTGAAAAGAATGATATCGGGCCTATTGCACGTGGATTTGTACGTTCAAATTATCGTTCAGGTCTTTCTCCTACAGAATTTTTCTTTCATGCTCAGGGAGGTCGTGAAGGATTAGTTGATACAGCAGTTCGGACTTCAACAAGTGGATATCTCCAAAGAAGGTTAGTGAATGCTTTACAAGATCTACATGTAAATTATGACATAATTGTTAGAACAACTGAGGGCGATGTTGTTCAGCTAAAATATGGGGAAGATGGAGTAGATCCTATGAAGTCTTATCATGGAAGACCTGTTGATATTGATGCTATTATTGAAGAGGTTCTATCCTCAGAGCAGAAGTAGTAGGTGGTTGTTTTGGCAAGTTTAACCAAGAAACAAATAAATGATCTTGTTAATGCTCATGAAGACCGTTTTCCAAGAAGTATAAGGGAAAATTTAGTGGTCAAATTATCTGAAATACCTAAGCTTGATAAGCGCACTGCTGAAAAAGTCTTAACCTCTGTTGAGGACGCTTATTTACGTTCACTTGTTGAACCAGGCGAAGCAATTGGTACTGTTGCAGCTCAATCAATAGGTGAACCTGGAACCCAGATGACCTTAAAAACCTTTCATTATGCTGGTGTAGCCGAATTAAATGTAACTTTGGGACTTCCAAGACTAATAGAGATTTTGGATGCTCGTAAAAACCCTGCTTCTCCCTATATGACGGTATATCTTGAGGAGCCTTATTCCAAAGAAAAAGAAAAAGCTCAGGAAGTTCAGCGAATGATTGAATTATCAACAGTTGAATCAGTTAGTGATGACATTACTGTTGATCTCGCTCTTATGCAGATAAAGATTACTTTGAACGAAACCTTAATGAAAGACAAAGGTGTTACCCCTGAATTGATAGTCAACAAGCTCTCAAAGTTAAAAAAAGGAGAAGTTAATCTTGAAGGTGGCGAGATAATTGTTGATTCAAAAGATCTGACAATAGATGATATTTACAAATTAAATGAAAAAATTAGGGATCTTAAATTAAAGGGAGTAAAGGGAATCACACGAGTGATAATGTCTAAGGATCAAGAAGTCGATGAATGGGTTTTATTTACAGCTGGGAGTAACCTGCCTGATGTCTTGAGTATATCAGGTGTGGATCCAACTCGCATTAAAACAAACCATATTCAAGAAATCAGAGATACTCTTGGAATTGAGGCAACTAGACAAGCAATTATTGATGAGGCAACCGCTGTTCTTCAAGAACAGGGATTAGATGTAGATATTCGTCATATCATGTTAGTGGCTGATATAATGACTCAAGATGGAAATTTACGACAGATAGGGAGACATGGAATTAGTGGAGAAAAAGAAAGTGTTTTAGCTCGCGCTTCATTTGAGGTGACAGTTAAGCACCTTTTAAATTCAGCAGCTCGTGGAGAAAAAGATAAGCTAAAAGGAATTACCGAAAATGTTATTATCGGTCAGATCATACCCCTTGGAACAGGAACAGTTGATTTAATCATGTGGCCTGGCTACAAACAAAACTTAAAGGTTAAAGAGGACGATTAAAATGAAACCAGACTTGGATAAAGCAATTAGCATGGCAGTTAGTACTGGGAAAGTCAAACTAGGATTTGAATCTGTTTTACGACAAGTTTCAACTGGAAAAGCTAAAGCAGCTATTCTATCAAATAATGTTCCACCCGAAGCACGAACACAGTTAATTAAAGGTTGTAAGATGGCTAAAATCCCGATCATTGAATATGAAAAATCAGGAACTGATCTCGGTGCAATATGTGGAAGACCACATAAAGTATCCTCCATTATTATTTTAGATGCTGGAAACTCTAAAATAATGGATTATATCTAATTGGGATGTTTTCTAGTGTCAAATATTCGAATGTCCCAAGAAGAGCTTCAATTTATATCAAAACTTGAAGGTTTTACTGGAGCTCTAGCTGTAGACTGTATTTGGGATAAAGAAGGGAGTAGAGTAATTTTTGTTGTGAAAAGACACGATACTGGAAAAGTAATAGGACGCGGAGGTACTACGATCAGACGTTTAAGAGAATATTTTCAAAAACAAATTGATATTGTGGAATATTCTGCTAAACTTGAAGATTTTGTCTCAAACACTTTAGCACCAGCCAAAACTAAAAGCGTGGAAATATTAAATAGATCTGGCGAAAAAGTTGTTGTTGTAACCGTTGGTTCTAAGGAAAAGGGTAAGGCTATTGGAAAAAACGGTAGAAATATTCACAGGTCTCGTTTACTCTTAAAACGGCATTTTGGTATTGATCATGTAGAGCTTCGTGAGGCAACATAACAAACTAACTAGTACTATAAAATACAATCCTTCATAAAACTCAGGTAAAAAATAGTGAGTGATGATAGTTCTCAATATTACTAATAGAATTGATCATAAAATTAATATTTAGTTGAATCATATTTGTAGGTGCATAAAAGTGACAGGACTTAAATCACCCCGAGGAGAATTTGCTGCTAGTAAATTAGTTCGTAAAAGAAAGAAATTTCGTTGGAAGAGTACTGCATATAAACGAAAAATTCTACGCCTTAAAGAGAAATATGACCCCTTAGAAGGAGCTCCTCAAGCAAGGGGGATTGTGATTGAAAAAGTAGGTATTGAATCAAAACAACCTAACTCCGCAATCAGGAAGTGTATTCGTGTTCAATTAATAAAAAATGGAAAACAAGTTACAGCATTTATTCCAGGTGATGGAGGATTACTATACATTGATGAACACGATGAGGTTACTATCGAAGGAATCGGAGGGGCCAAAGGTGGAGCCATTGGAGATCTTCCTGGTGTTAGATATCGAGTTGTTCACATCAACGGAGTTAGTCTCGATGCGATGCTCTCTGGAAAAAGAGAGAAGAAAATGCGTTAACTTTCTTATTCTTTCTACATTTAGGATTTTCAAGCTCATATGTGAGGATAGATAAGTGGACTTGAACTTGTCTAACACAAGTTTCAAAATCGTATCTTCACATAGATTAACGTGGACCGCAGAAAAACAACTCAAGCTTGAACAGATATCTAGTTTTATTTCGAATATTCAAGAATTTCAATCCCCAAAAGTCATTCTAGAGCAATATAGTCTTCCTAGTGATCTTATTGCTTTTATATTCATTTTTCTATGGGATGATTTACAGAATAAATCCATTGTAGACTTAGGATGCGGAACTGGAAGATTAACTCTTCCTTTAAGGAAATTTTTAACGAAAAAAGTCTTAGGTGTAGATATTGATGAATTTTGTATTGGAACTATGTTAAAAGTTGCAGATAAAGAAAACCTCAAAGTCGATTCGTTAGTTACATCAATTGAATTCTTAGAAGCTTATAATTGGAGTAAACAATTCCAAACATGTATTATGAATCCTCCTTTCGGTACAAAAAGAAGAAAAATAGATTTTGTATTCTTACAAAAAGCAATGACATTTGCAAATACTATAATTTCAATTCACAAATCAAACCTTGAAACCAGAAAGAGAATTGTTCAGATGGGAAGGAATAATAATATGGATGTCATAATAATGTCAACTGTTGAATTCTCTTTACCTCGAAGCTTAAAATTTCACCGTAAAGAGAGACATATCGTTAGAATTGACATATTCAAGATTTTAAGGACTAGCATATGAAATCATTTTTTCTTTCAGAGTAACCATAAATTAAGTTTAAGCAAGTCTTCTCTTTTGAAATTAAATCAAATTTTTATATATTAATCTTAGTGGCTAGAGTTAATAATGAACCTTTAGAATGGTTAATTGGGAAAGGAAATGAGTAAAAAAGATGATTATCAAAGTCATAATGAAATAGTTGTACCAGGGGAAAAAATTGCAATTATAGAAGAATTTTTACCTGATGAAACTTGTTTTGAAGAAGAAGGAGAGATTTTTTCGTCTCTACTCGGGAGTATCGTTACAGATCGCAAAAAACATAAGATTTCTATTATTCCGAAAAAAAAGTATTTGCAAATGAATATCGGAGACGTTGGGGTAGGTCGTGTAGAATTCGTAAAAAAGCAAGTTGCTTCTCTTAACTTGCATTATATTAATAATGTAAATATACCTCTACCAATAAATGCGATTCTTCATGTTTCTGAAGCATCAAAACATTATGTTAGAAATATGTATGAAGTTACTAGGCCTGGTGATTGGTTAACAGTAAAGATTATTCGAATAACAAATCCATTATCCGTTAGTCTTGTAGGACCTGGTCTAGGGGTTATAATAGCGTTTTGTAATCATTGTGGCCAAGAAATAGAATATAAAAGACGAGATTTATTGGAATGTCCAAATTGTGGATTCATTCAACCTAGAATTGCCTCTAGAAATTATGGAAAACCTATCATTTATAAATCGGTGTCCCATCGCGATGAAAATAAACGACAAAAGAATATGGGAAAAATTAGAAGATAAAGAAGATCGATGGAGAAAGAAGAGAAAAAAAAAGGAAGATTATGAGACTGTAAGTGCTGTCATCGACTTAAATACAGCAAAACAGATTAAGAAACTTCAATCAATGAATATAATCGATCAAATAACTGGTACTATAGCTTCTGGAAAAGAATCTGGAGTTTTTCTGGCGTTGTTAGGTTCCAAAGGCTTAGAAATGGTAAAAAAATCTGGAATAACCTCACCAATTGCTATTAAAATATTTAGAACTAGTACACTTAATTTTAAGAGAATGATTGATTATATATCTGGAGATATTAGGTTTCATAAAAAGAGTAAAAGTACTAGAAAAATCATCAATCTTTGGACTGATAAAGAATATAAGAATCTTTTAAGGTGTTGCCACGCAAATATTAATGTACCAAAACCGATTCTGGTTAAAAATAATTTGCTTCTTATGGAACTTTTGGGAGTAGATGGAACTCCTTCCCCCCTATTGAAAGATTATCCAAAGGCATTTACAAAAGAGATGTTAGATTTAATACTTATACAAATGGAGAGGCTTGTATTGAACGCTAATCTTATCCATGCTGACCTTTCTGCTTATAATATAATTATTCATCATAATAAACCTTATCTTATTGATATGAGCCAAAGTGTTTTAACATCACATCCAAGGGCCTTAGAATTCCTTCATAGAGATGTCGAAAATATCTTATACGCATTTTCTTCAAAGGGTATTCCAGTTCCATTGGAGAATGAAGTTTTTGAATCATTAACACGTGACTTTCCTGATATAGAAATCACCTAAGCAGAGGTATAAAAGATGGTAATCGATAGCCATATCCGAATTCCTAAATCACGAATTGGGGTATTGATAGGTAAAAAAGGAGAAACAAAGTCTGATATAGAGTCTATTACTCAGGTAAGTATCTTAGTAAATAGTGAAGACGGTTCAGTAATAATTAAATCAACCCCCAATACTACAGATCCTACACTTGTTTTAAAAGCTCGGGATATTGTAAAAGCAATTGGTAAGGGTTTTAGTGCAGAGAAAGCTCTTTATTTACTTGATGATGATATTTTTTTAGAAACTATTGAATTAGGAGGCACTAAAAGCAATATTAAAAGAATAAAATCCCGGATAATAGGGGAAAAAGGAAAAACTCGTAATATTATAGAATCGAGTACTGATGCACATGTTTCTGTCTTTGGAAACCAAGTTACATTAATCGGGAACCTAGAGGAAATTAATAATGCTAAAGAGGCGATTCTACAACTTATTCAGGGTTCAAGACATAGTACGGTGTACCGTTATCTTGAACAAATTCGGTTTCAATCTAAGCAAAGACCGCTAAGAATCTGGAAGGAACCACCTTTAGAAGAAGATTGAAACATATTTAAAAAAAAAGGGATTTGCTCTGGAATTGAATCTTTGGGCCGATAGCTCAGCTTGGTAGCAGCGCCTGGCTTGCACCCAGGAGGTCGTGGGTTCAAATCCCACTCGGTCCATTAATTTATTATCTAAAGTTAATAATTGATCAGAATTAAGATTAATTTAAAGATAGGAAGTTTTGGGTAATTTTTTCAAAGTTTAGGATTTATTTTTACATATTTTAGGGAAATAATGAGGCTAATTCAGATAATAATTTATCAGCATTTACTAAAAGCCAATCCAAAACTCCTGTGACAATGGATAATATTAGTAGGAACCCAAATAACCCTAATCCTATTAATATCCCTTCTTCAACTAGAGGAGATCCTCTTTTGTCAGTTCTAATCCTTTTATTAAGGAATAATAATCGGTTGAGTATTTTTTTTTGTATCTTCATTGATCATCACTAGATCCTTCTAAGTTCATTTTATAAGGTCCCAAGTTGTTCAAAGATTAAAGATTTTAGTGAGATTATATTTACTCAAGGAATATTTTCAATTGGTGGGATTATTTAGGATGAAACCAATTGAAAGAAGTAAATCATTTGATTTTATTATTTTAAGAGAAGTAGGTATCAATAAAACAGTTCTTTCTAGAATATTTACTTCAAGTATATTTTTTCTCAGAGTAAAAGAAAAATTAGTTATTAAACTTCATTCATGGACTAAATTTGTCCTATTCATCCTTCATTTATCTTTAGAACGGATTTATTCCATTATCCTTAAAGTTCATTATTTTCTCTTTGGTGCAAAAGTAAAAAATTTTTTTAAAAATCCGAATTCCCCAGTTAAATTTCTTAAATCCCAATTATGTCATGAGGTGTAACTTTTTGCAGAAATTGTTTAATAACATGAAAATTCAAAACTCTAATCGAATCGAAAGTGGTGTACCAGGTTTTGACACCTTGGTACATGGCGGTTTCCGTGAAAACTCAGTGAATGTAATAATTGCAGATCCTGGGTGTGGGAAATCAACCTTTTGTTGGCAATACTGTTCTCAAGATATTAATTCTCCAGCTCTATATGTAACCTTAGAACAAAATCTAGAATCAGTGCTAAGAGACTGTCGTGAAATCGGTTTATCAGCTTTTGAGAATAAATATAACCTAGGGACTCTTCAATTTCAAGTTGCTTTCAGTGAAGATTCCGATCTTACCTCTGGTGAGATCGGGTTAAGATTTTTCATGTCTGAATTACCTAAATATTTAGAAGTAATTCGGGAAACATCAAGACATTATTCAGGTGGAATACGGGTAGCTATCGATCCTTTAACTCCTCTTTTACTTGAAATACCTGACGTAAATCAACAAAGAAATGCAATAAACAGAATTTTCTCATCCTTAAGAAAAATTGGGACTTCAGTAATTACAATTGAAAAAGGATTTGGCGAAACACTTGCAAGAGTACCTTTATTCCTTGCGGATTCAATCATCGAGCTTGAACATATTGGCTTGGGGGGATTATATAACAGGACTCTCCGAATAAGGAAATTTAGAGGTTCCGCACATTCCGAAACTCCTCAACCAATTAGTTTTGAACTGAATGTAGGTTTGAAAATAAATGACGCTGGCCAATAAACTTCAAGAAAAATCTGCATTTCAAAAGTCAGTTTTTAATTTTCTTGATTCAGAGCTTTCATATTTATCTGAATACGAAGACGTGATAGCAATATTACTCTTTCGATTAGATGGTCAGGTTTTAAAGACCCGACACCCTGAAAAATTTTCCCCAAATCTATTGATTATAAGTATTTGGGTTAAAAACATAATTTCTAAAACAATGGAAGAGCTTCAAAGTGGATCAAGATCAATCAAGTATAATAAAATGATAACAGAGAGCATTACAGTACCTGTTTATTTTTATCTAGCAGGTCGATCAAGTATTCTGGTTACAGTTTTACAATCAAAAGCTAATACAGGATTAATGGAAATTGAGATGAGTCGTTGTGCTAAAAGAATTGGATTGATTATTGATACCAGAAATCAAATTGGAGGATAAATTATGAAAGGAACTGTTGGTCTCAAAATAAACCATGATTTAAATTATTCAACCTCTAAAGCCTTAAAAAAAGCCTCATCTGAACTTAATGAAGATCCTAATATAATAATATATTTTACTGGGTCTCATAAAGGGGGAAGTAAAACCTATGAAAGAGCTATGTCAATAATACAAAAGAAATATTCTGAAGTTCCCATGGTTGGATGCTCGGGAGTTGGTATTGCTCACCATCAGGATTATGGATTAAAAGGTGCAGCAATTATGATGTTGTCGGATATTATGGCAGAAACTCATATTATTAAAAGATTTAGAATAATTAATCGACTAAAAACACGAAAAACCGTATCACTCTGTAATAGGATTAAAAAAACAAATAAGAATCTAAATACTTCTTTTCTTTTCTTTCCTCCTGGTCTAGGCTTTCCTAAATTTATGGTTAATCTGCTAAATCATCGAATAGAGGGATTTAATCCATTTTTTATTTTGAATAACAGAATTTGGAAGAATTTTCCAATATTACCTTCGTTTTCAGGAAAGATTGCTGGTTTTCTCATGGATCTTTTAGGTATTGGAATATCCTATTCATGTGCATGGCCTTTGTTTACTTCCTTATTTTCAAAAAACATGCATTTTACAGGGAGTTTTGGAACTGATGCATTAACGATGAATAAATCATATCAATTTTGTAATTATAAAGCTTATAAGGATTCTTTAACTTTTGTTTCACTTGGTTCATCTAAATTAGAATTTATAAACCATTCAGACTCTGGAGCAACCCCATTACAGAATAAAGAATTTCAAATTGACAGTTACTTAGATGGAGGATTCATTCCAAGGATTAATGGAGAATGGGGAGCTAATGCTCTATTAAAATTATATGATATGGAACAAACTCCTGAAATTCTTGAAGAAATCACTCAACGGTACTTTTATTATCTCCCTCACCGTCCTTTATGCATTTTAGATGAAAATAAAAATATAAATCTATATGGTTTAGCAATAAATCCGAATCTAAAGCACGGATTAATAACTGCCCCAAATCAATTAGCGAAAAGACTTAGAGCCAAAAATTCGGATAAATTAAGAGCATTCTTAACATGTCAGAGTGCAATTACGATCGAAGAGACATTGGATCGAACTTTAAAAACACTTGTTACCCCCAACACAAAATTTGGTCTCTTTTTCGATTGTGCAAATAGAGCAATGATTGTTGGAGATAGATTTGATCAATATCTCTCAAAATTTAAAAATCACCTTGGAAATATCCCATATCTTATTGTTTTCTCAGGAGGTGAGATTAATTCTCAACATTTTCCAATAGTGAATTTTAGTTTAGTCTCCAGTTTAGCTCGTTCAACGAAATCTCCCCAATCTTCATAGAGAGGTCTATTATGGCCTTCCTGTCTAAGTTCATAGGGTTAAATAATTTTCCTAAAGACCTTCAGTTATTAAGTATTAAATATATTAGTTTACAAGCAACTGTCTCTGGAATATATCTTTCTTATGCTTGGATCTCTCTTTATTACATTAATAAACTGGGTTCATTTTCTTTATTTGGTATTGTTGTGTCTATTGGAATGCTTATAGGTGCTGGATTTGATATTCCTCTTGGAATTTTAACAGATAAATATGGTCAACGGTTAGCATTCTGTAGCGCTCTTTTTTGTCTAGCATCATATTATATAGGAATTATATATGCAGTTACACCTTTAGAATTTCTCATTTTAGAGATTATTGTGGGAATCTATTCTGCTTTATTATCTGGATCATATATTTCTTGGTTCATGAACTCTTGGGAGTACCTTTCCTCAAACGAAGATCAATCACTATTTCGCTCAATAATGGGATCACTTAACTTTATCAAGACTTTGATAGTTAGTGGGGCTATATTATTTGGTAGTTTATTACTGCAAGAAAAAAACATCACACCAGAATTTATTTTCTTTTTTCAGGCCATTATAGCCATTTTAGGTATTATACTAGGCTTTAAATTTATAAAGAATCCACAACTTAAAACACATGATGTTAAACAAACTCCAAAGTTAAAATATAATTCTGAGATTCATTTTAAAGCACAAAGAAAATCTTTATCATTAAAAGAGAGATATTCTCCTGTCATTCCGTATTTTCTCAGTTTTTCTTTGATCAGTTTTACTTCTACGGCATTTAATACAATTATTTTTACTCCATTACTTTGGGACGAATTTTTTGGTGTTAAAGTAGTAGGGAGACCGATTTATGATTTTGCTGGTATAGCAACTCTCCTTGCTTCAATAACCATGGCAACATCTGATCTTGTTTATGCAATTGCTTGTCGATTTTCAGGTCATATACCTAAGTTTTCTAAATCGTCAATTGAAAATTTGATCAAATTCTATTTTCTTAATTACCCATTAATCTGGTGTTTTTATGTAATCTTACTTTCATTAGAAATTCCAACCGTAATGAAGGTTTTAGGATATATTATATTATTCCTGATAAAAGTGATAATTTCAGGTCTTGCTATAGGATTTTATTGGGAAGTATATTATCAAATCACATCCCCAAAATATAGAAGTTCTCAAGAATCTGTCTATAATACTGTAAATCTCCTGATATCACTTATTGGATTTACATTAATTGGGAATGTCTTAGATTCTTTTCAATATTTTGGGGGGCTTAGTCTTTTATTTTTAATTAGTTTGATTGGACTAATAATCCTAAAAATAACAGTCAGAAACGGAAATCTTACAGTTAATAGACCAATTTTAAAATAAATAAGGAAAGTTACGGAATAGGAAAAAGGATTTTCTATGAAATCCCTAAGAAACCCCGTAATGCAGGGTTCATCTCCGCAACACGTTCTTTACTTATTAGTTCGAAATATTGGCGCATAATACTCACTGAAAGCAGGATTCCCATTCCCGAACCAATTGCTCCTAAAAAATCTGCAAAAGCTGCCAGGATTCCGATAAATAACCCTCCTATAACAGCTATTGTTGGAATATACATTTCTAATCTTCTTTCCACAATTTTTTTATTACGGCGCCATCCTGGCATTTGCATCCCCGATTGTAAAAATTGTGATGCTACATCACGGGGGCCCATGCCTGCAGTCTCAAGCCACATTACTGAGAACACTACTGAAAGTATTATCAATATTATTGCATAAACAAATGCTCTTACTAATGAACCTACAGGATTAGAGGGATCTAAAACTCCTAAATCTCCTACTAATGACCGTGGTGGAGTCAAGAAATAAACTAATCCACTTTTTGGGACAAATTGCTCGGAGTTTGCATCAACTTCAAAAAGACCTAATATTTGGGCCAGTAAGTTATTTGAGGCTGCTTCTCGTCCTGCTGCATTCCACACCATTTGAGCAATAAAATAAATATCTGCAAAAACTGCGGAAGTTAGAATCACAGGAATATTTGAAACATAAAGGAGTTTGATTGGATAGGTAGATCTCATACCTTTATACTGTGAATAAGATATGGGAATCTCAACTCTCATTGATTCAAAATAAATAACAATAATGAATACAACAATTGTGGCCAATAATGACAGGATTGATAGGGAAGGGAGATTTAAATTGTGTGTTATGTTAGGATTATATCTGAAGAATAATGTGCTAATTGCAACTAATGGACCTTCACTTGTTAACCAAGCAATAAACGCCATTACAATACCTCGATTTGAAAGAACATTTTGAGGGCCTTCAAAAAGGACTTGAACCGAGAAAAGACCTGTAAAAATCTGTAGTCCTACTCCTCCCGCAATGAAGAGAGAAATTCCCGAACCAAGGCCCCACCCTTTCTGAACCATTTCATCAAGAAGAATTATAATGATTCCTGCCGTTAATAATTGGCCAATAATAGCCAGTTGGTCTGGAAGGGCTAAACCAGTTCCGTATGTTCCACCAATAAGAAATGCAGAGGCTTCAATGATTGTCATCAATACTGACATGACTTTTTGGGCACCAGTATATAATGACCGTTCTTCTGGATCACCCATGTTTACATTAATGATTTTTGAACCAACAAGAATTTGCATAATTAATCCTGCTGTTACTATGGGACCTATTCCAAGTTCAGCTAAGGAACCTTGAGTTGATGCAGTAATAGTTCTCATAAAGGCGAAAGGATCTGCATCTCCGAGATCAGCACCAATAATTGGAGTAGATGCCATAACAAAATATATGACCAAGGCAGCAAAGGTCCAAATTAATTTTTCGTTGAAATGAACCTCACGAGTTGGTTTTATAACCTCTGGGGTGATTGACATAAATGGACGAACAGCCTGAAGAAATCGAGATGTCATGATTTTATCCTCAAATATAAACCAAATTCTATTTCATCCATATGAATAATTTGGTAATCTTAGGTAATCCAATTTATTATTTCACTAGGGTAAAATGATGTATTTAGTTGGTTTACCTTCATGGTTATCGGAATTAAGGAAGGAATTTATTCTTTTTCTTCTGTGACAATTAATTTCTAAGAATGAAGCCAAATAAATTCCAAAAAAGCTCCCTTTAATAAGCCGAATTGACTGTTTCTCTATACTATCGACTATTTTATTCCATTCAAAAAATTTTTTTTTGAATAAGACAGGTTTAATTGGTATAATAAATTTCAAATAGAACCTATCATCTTATATTACGTCAATTTATCAATCTAGGTTATTAAATGCCCCTTAAAGACTTGAAGAAGAATTATGTAAGA
>WOR8_10002161_pt1 | contig 25177 bp, 24 predicted proteins | sample DeeMarSeWOR38_10_FD_19890 | JGI IMG/M metagenome (IMG submission 19890) | reverse complement strand
GGATTCGCATACCAAGTATTCCTTTTACAATTAGATTTGCAGGTGCTACTTTATCCAATATGTAAGATAATAGAAAGTTTTTTCTCTCATCAGTAGGGAGTGCTTTTCTATTTATATATCGTGAAAGATCTGCAACCGAAAAAATGCCCTTATCTACATGCCTTTTATCAAGTATTTCTTGAAACTTATCGATAATATAATTATTTAGAATAGAAGACATAGTTTCTAGATTATTATATTCTTCGAAAAGACTAGTCAAAAATTTGACGACCATGATCTTTTCATGAGCATTTTTGAGTTTATCTTTCTTGGAATTTGAAAAAATATGGGCTTCATTCAGTGATAACAACTTCCAGTAAAAAATTTTATTTATTAAGAGATTTGAAGTATTAAAATAAGATTACAAATCTATGTAAAATCTTTCCTATTTATAAATAGTGAACTGTATAGTGATGAGTTTAACTTTTGGATACTTTAGTGAAATATTAGTATAAATAAAGGAAATTTAATAATGTTCATAGTCATCAAAAGAATAAAATGATAAATTTAGAAGATATGATTTGAAAATCAAAAGAAACATAGTTTTGAGGGTTCAATAAGCTCCTCTAATTTCTTCTGTGCCTGCTTTTGAATTTCTGATGAATTTTCTAATTCTAGGAGATTTTCAACCCACACTCGTAATTCTTCATAGTTAGATTGCCGTACAACGAATTTAACCTTTGGAATATCCTCAGTATTCAAGCTCAATTCGTCAATTCCTAGACCGATAAGAATAGGAATTGAAGCAAAATTACTCGCCATTTCTCCACAAATACCAACCCATTTCTTTTCTTTATGAGCATTTATGACTACTTCTCGGATTAAACGTAAGATTGAGGGTTGAAAATGACTAAGAAATATACTAACATTTGGATTAATTCTATCTGCAGCCATTACATACTGAGTTAGATCATTAGTACCTATACTAAAAAAATCAACACATCGGATGAATTTATCCGAAAGGATTGCAGCACTAGGAGTTTCAATCATAATACCTATTGATAACTCATCTTTGTAGTTCAATTCTTCTTTTGTTTTCATTACAAGTTGATTTATTGCTTGAATCTCTTCAATTAGAGAGATCATCGGAATCATCATCTTGAGATTTCCATTTTTATTAGCTAAAATTAACGCCTGTATCATTGTTTTTATCAAATAAGGATTTTTATCAGTTAAGCGAATTCCTCTTACCCCAAGTGCCGGATTTGCTTCTTCTTCCATAAATAAGCTTGGAATAGATTTATCAGAACCTAGATCTAAAGTTCTAATTATAACATCATTAGGCAGACATTTTTGAGACACTTTTTGAAAAATCTCAATAAGTGACTCTTTTGTTGGTAAAGAAGAAAGTTCTGTGTATAAAAGTTCTGTACGGAATAACCCAATCCCTTCTCCTCCATTTTCAATAGTTTTTTCAACTTCCTTTAGGTTTGCTGCATTTCCAGCAACAATTATCCTTCTTCCATCCGTGGTTATAGCCTTATCTGCTGAAATTTGTTTTAAATTTTCTTCCATCTCAGAATTTATAGCAATTTTCTTCTTAATATGATCAATAATCTCTTGCGTGGGATTTATTATTAATTTTCCTTCCTCTCCATTGATTATTGATTGAGTACCATTTTTAACCTGTGAGAGAATTTCATTACATTCTATTAATAAGGGAATTCCCATTGATTTTACTACAATAGCTAGATGCGATGTAAATGCACCATTTTCGAGTACAATCCCTAATATTCTCTTTCGACCTATTCGAGCTAAATCAGTTACAAAAAGCTCCTTCGCAATTATAATTGAGGGACTATTCGGTTTTATCTGGGATGTAAATTTTCCACTGAGTAACTCTAATAGAAATGATTTAATATCTCGGATATCTGAAGCTCTTTGTTGAAGGTAAGAGTCTGAAGTACTTTCAATCCTAGTGGCATAATCTTCTAAAACAATCTCAATAGCAAACTCAGCAGTGTGTTGGTTATCTTGGATTTCAGATGATACTTTCGATATGAATTGGGGATCCTTTAAGATGATTTTTAATGCGTCAAAGATTTCACAAATTTCAGGAGCTTCGCCTTTAACAAAATCTTCAGTAATTCTTTTATATTGAGTTTCTGCTATTTCCAAAGTCGATTGAAATTTCAATAATTCTTGCTTTAATTCGTCTAAAGGTAGTTTTTTATCCTGAATTCTTATTTCATCCATTGTATAGATAAAACATGGTCCAATTACATTCTTTTTTGTTAAGCTTTTTCCAGTAAATTGCTGCAAAATTTTACCCTTCCTCTCCTAAACCATCTTTAACAATTGTCATAAGTTTGTTAATTGATTCATCCTCATCTATTCCATTGGCAATTATCTTAATGGTTGTTCCTTTCACTGCACCTAATGTTAAAATATCAAGAAGACTTTTACCATCAGCTGATCGGTTATTACATTCAATTGTTATTTCTGAAGCAAATTCTTGTGCAGTTTTTATAAAAAATGCTGCAGGGCGGGCATGCAGTCCAACTGAATTGATTAATGTAACCTCTATGGATTTCAAGACTTTTCCCTAGTAGTTTATTAAAAATTGTGAATGGGATGAAAGATTAATTAGTGCAAGTTTAAAGCTTTTTATGTATCTTTTATTAATTACATAACAAAAAATCCATAGAATTTAGTAATTTTAGCTACCATGTTTATTCTAGGTCTATAGTATTTAATGATTAAATGAAAGAACAAAAAAGAACGTCCAATATTTTGAAGTAACATAAAATGAATAAAATATCAAAGTTTTTCTAAGTTCAACTTAGCGAATGATTAACATTCGACATATAGAATTTATATTACCCAATTATTTGTAGCATTTTAATAATTGGGATTCTCTGATCTATGAATTATAATACCTTAAAGAAGTAATATTATTGAAGGTCGACTTGATACCTCTGAATTAAAGGGATTGATAATCTAGTAAGAATCCTTAAAAATGTGAACTGAGGTTATTTTAGGCATTAATTTTACCTATTTATCCCTATTTTAACACCATTGAAATTCAAATCAAGGGTATCAAGTGATGAAATAGATTAATTCTCAACGAGACTCAAAAATATAATAGATGATTTAATTATGGAAAAAACTGAACAGGCTTCGTATATAATTTTTCCTTACAGGTGGATTGTGCTGTTACTTTTTATGTTTGTTGCAATTCTAACCCAAATTATCTGGATAACCTTTGCACCAATAATGAATGAAGTTACAGGTTATTATAATGTAAGTAGCGACACCATTTTGTTGCTAGCAGCTAGTTTTATGATTATCTATATTCCAGTGAATTTTCCTGCTTGTTGGTTAATTGAAAGATATGGTTTGAAATGGGGAACTGGAATAGGTGTTATACTCACAGGTGTTTTTGGCTTCTTAAGAGCATTTACAGGGCCTAATTTTCTCTTTCTTTTATTTTGTCAAATAATGGTGGCTATTGGTCAACCATTTATTCTGAATTCATTTACCAAAGTTGCTGTCAATTGGTTCCCAGAGGAAGAGAAGGCTACTGCAACTGGTTTAGGTACTATGGCGTTATTTATTGGGATAATCATTGTAATGGTAGGTACATATCCCCTTTATGAATTTAATGGTATAGAATTTGTTTTACTTATCTACGGATTATTATCATTGATTTCAATGATCTTATATCTGTTACTTGTAAAAGATAAACCCTCACAACCGCCTAATCCATATTTTCGGGAAAAAAAATTACAAACTAAGGGAATCAAAACTTTATTTAAGAACAGAGATTTTAATTTCCTCGTCTTTCTACTTTTTGCTGGTTTAGGAATATTTAACGCGTTATTGAGTGCTATAGATGACATTTTCAGTCGTTTTTCTCCAGATACTGGGATAATTGGAGGATTGATTATATTTGGCGGTATTTTTGGTGCAGTTATCCTTTCTTCAGTCTCTGATAAATTCGGTAAAAGAAAAATCTTTTTGAATATTGGTTTAATTATAAGTACACCCTTAGCTTTTCTATTGGGGGTTACTGGAGCGAATGATTTCGTCTTAACAATATTGCTAGCTTTTCTCTTTGGATTTATTTTGGTTCCTGCTCTACCTATTGGACTAACGTATGCCGCTGAAATTACGCATCCTATACCAGAAGAGAGTTCCAATGGGATTTTGATGATGTTTGGCCAGATAGGTGGGATTTTATTCCTAATAATGCCAGATATGATTCTTTTTGCAGGTGTTTTTGGAATAGCAGCTATCGTGAGCCTCTTAATGAAAGATTCAGATACTTATAAAGGTAAGAATTGGCAATAAGGCATTTTATCTACCGTGGTTTTTTTAACATCGAAGTCAAAAATTTTCATATCACCCAATCTTTTGTAGCACTTTTATAATTTGGATCATTCCAATTATTTGTTGCAGGAAAATTAACATATGGAGGAAAAGGGGGCCATTGTTCTTTAGGGTTGTAATCAGTTCGAATAATTTTTCCTTTATTCCAAAAAGAATGAAATTCCTCTGGATAATATGCTGTAACAAACATTGAATCTCTTTCCATTGAAGGAAAATACCCCTCATTTTCACGATCATCTGGATTAAATGCAACAAAACATAATGGATTAATGATCTTCCCCTCAATCTCCCCAATTTGATAAGTTTGTCGGGTTTGCATTAGAGAAATCCCAAAATCATCTACTAATGGTATAAAGTCTTCTATTATATTAGGAAATACATGAAAACTCATAAGTACAAGGATAATTCTTCCCCTTAATTCTCTGATTGTAGGCCATTGACTTCCTGGTCCCCCATACTGATTCAAGTATTCTTTTTTAGTGTAAATTTTCGTTCTCTGACCATCCTTATTTTTCGACTTAAATACAGTAGAAATTTGTTCATTAAAGCGAATTAGGCCGAATTTTTCATGAGGACGATTATTTCTATCTTGGAGATCTCTCTTGATATCTAAAAAAATAGTAATTGGCCCATGAGTTGGTTTTTGCTGTGACCAGTTATATATTACCTTGAGCCAGCCCTCAAACTTATTACTCCGTGGATTTCCAGAAGCCTTATGATTTACTTCATGGCCTGGGGCCCAATGGCCGACTTTAAAATTACCCTTCCCAGGATAGATCTTCAGAAGAGTAAAAAATCTCTTTATCCTTTCAAAAATCGTCCAAGTATCATGAATATCTAGTTCAAAGCCTCGAATCCCATATTCAAGCTGTTCTATTAATGACCATCGATAAGAATTATGAGTTGTCATAAAAATACTCTTATTATAAGGTTGATTATCGAATCTTCCTTCGCTCAATACCTTTCACCTTCATAATTTTACTACTAAAAGAATGATTGACTGATTCTACTTCCTCCTACTTTATAACATCTTCCCTCACAGCCAAAGATGATTATTCTTTAAAATATACTATCAAAGCATTTACATAAGGTAAAATATCAGAAAAAGAGTAGTTTCTTGAATTCAGTCAAACACCTCTATCTAACTGCTAAATAGCTGTCATAATGCTGCCTTTTTCCTTAGTTCATCATCTAAGAACTTTATTCTCTTCTCGATTTTTTCAATAACCTCATCCATAGAGCTAAGATAGAAATCATAATAACTATAGAAAGTCTCCCCAACTTCTAAGATACGTTTAGCTTCGGGAGAATTTTGAGTTTCTTTAGGCAACCCCATCCATAGTTTTTCCCCCTCTTCTAGTTGCTTAATTTGTCGACGTAGTATTTCAGAAGCCAGTTTCATCCTTTCAGAGAATGTTTTTAGAAATGATTCAGTACCTATAGAATACAGTTTTTCTCTGGATCCTCTTTGACGGCTTTTTTTAACCAAAAGAGCGTTTTCTAGATCTTTAAGTGTCTTTGAGACTTGCCCTCGTGAAAATCCTGATGCTTTTACAAGTTCTTGCTGAGTAAGAGGTTTTATGGATAATAAAATATTCGCATATAATCGTCCAGCAATTGGATTATTTCCTCTAAGAGCCCAAATATCCTCAAAAAGCTGAATAATACTTCTTTTAAAAGCCTGCAACCTCTCTTCAGCCGAGTTTAATCGCTCATTTGACACTGGAATCCAATAATAAATGATTTTAGAGCGTTTAAAAGATTTTCGTTATTTTTAAAATTTTCCAAATTAGGAAAATTTATAAACTTTAACAATAAATCACAACACAGATTCCAGAAATTATTGCATGAATTGTGCAAATTGCAGAATTGTGAAAAAAATGAAAAGTAAAATAAAAATCCAAAATCTGACCAAATATTATGGAAAACAACGTGGAATAGAAAATTTAGACCTCGAAATTTACAGTGGAGAAATCTTTGGCTTTCTCGGTCCCAATGGAGCAGGTAAAACGACAACCATTCGATGTATGATGAATGTCCTTTTGCCTAATATGGGAGAAATCTGGATCAATGGAGGTAAGATTACCAGAAGAAATCCTAAGATACGCGAAAAAATTGGATACATAGCTGAAGCAGGGGTTCTTCCAGAGACCTACACCACAAATGATTTCCTAAACTATGTTGAAAGTATGCGGAGTATACCTAGCCCTAGACGTGACGAGCTTATCAAAAGATTTAGCCTCCCTGTCAAAAAGAAAATTGGAGAATTATCTAAAGGTAATAAACAAAAAGTTAGTATAGTTGCTGCTTTTATGCATGACCCTGATGTACTAATCCTTGACGAACCTACTTCTGGACTTGATCCACTTTTACAACAAGAGACTTATGACCTCATTTTAGATGCAAAAAGTCGTGGAAAAACAATTTTCTTCAGTAGCCATAATTTAGCTGAGGTTCAACGTATATGTGATCGGGTTGGTATTGTAAGGGATGGATATCTAATAAGCGTCTTAGATATAGAAAGTTTGAACAAAGAAGTGTCTAGAATATTGGAGGTAACCCTTCGGAATCCTAATAAACAGGAGCTTCAGAAATTTGGAGAAAACTTACTTGAAATCGAAGAAAATCGTGCGCGTATTCTAGTTCCTCAATCAGATTCGATTGAAAAATATCTTGAGATACTCATACCAATGAAATCAGAAGAGATTGTATTTCCTCCTGCTAGTCTAGAAGACTACTTCCTTCAGTTCTACAGACAAAAAGAAGAGGGTGCTATATGAGCATTTCAAAAATGATTCAGCGGTTTTATCTTCATAGTTATCGTCATAGAACTGTTGTTGGATTAGCTATCTTTCTTTATGTTTTATTAATTACTGGTATAGCAATGTTTTACCCTGGCGAAAATGCTTTGGTTGAGTTCATTCAATTGATGAAATTTCTTGGTGATTTTCCAACAGATAATCCTGGTTTTTCTCTGTGGCTAATCTTTTTTTGTGGTTTCAGTTTGTCTCTTTATCTACCAGTTGCAGGGATATTTCTTGGAAGTAATTTACTACCAATTAACGAAAAAGATGGAAAGGAAATTCTTTTCACTACACCAAAATCTCTTCTGAGCTCATTCTTAGAAAATTCACTAATTGTTATCATTTTAATTGGATTAATTTCCCTGCCCAGTTATATTGTTTCTCTTGCTCTTCTTTATATCAATAACGCTTGGGATGCTGCTCAAAACATTACTATTTGTTTTTCTCTCGCCATTCTACTCGTAATAGCTATAACATTTATCACTGCGTTTGGGTGTAGTATTAACTTCTCCAAGAATACTGGATATGCCCTTGGTGGATTATATATTGTATTTTCCATTATTATAGACCTGTCCGCTAATCAGATAAGTGAACTTGATTCACTTCGTCAGTTAAGTCTATTTTCTCAAGCCAAAGTTGTCAATAATAGTATAATGGGAACTTGGAACGAGGAGTTCATTCTATTGGTTATTGGACTTGTTCTGATCTTAATTTTGGTATCTATTATATTGTTCTATCGAAAGAATTTCTTGGAGTCAGGAGTCCAACAACAGACAATTGTAGAAGAGAAAGAAGAAAAATCATCGGCAAAATTATCTAGTACACTCACATATATTCGAAAACCTATAGATAATATTCTTGGGAAGATAGGCTGGAAATATCCTGCGATTAGAGACCAACTTCACGCAAATGCAACCCTATTCATTATTTATCTTATATTTATGATATTTTATGCCTTTTATGTTATCACAATGTATATGCCAGAAGAAGTAAGTGAGCTTTTACAGAGTTTCAATATGCCATTCATGGAAGCATTGCTATTTGGAAATACGATCGCTGAAACCATTGTCGTACGACCGTTAGAAACATTCCTTGCATTTGAAATCTATAGTTTCACTTGGATGATCATTGCACCATTGTTTCTGGTGTTCATTTATGGGATAATAACACGTGATTATAAAAATGGAACCACTGAAATTACATGGGTATTTCCAAAGACTGGAACACGTATAATCTTGAGTAGGACTATCGCAGCTCTCATCTATTTCGTTATTCTCTGTTCAGCTCAAATTTTAACTCTATTTGGGATGGAAATTCTACTTGGGCGTCTATCTGAACATGGTATTTTGCCTACATTAGTAAGTTATCTTATTTTCATCTGGGGGTACTGTGTCATCTTCGTATTTTTCCTCTCTCTTGCCCTTTTAGTTCCTTCAAAACATGTTCTTAAGGCTTTAATAATTGGATGGGTCCTTTTTGTCCTGATAATTTTCATTGCTTTTCTACCTGGTAGTGATCTTTCATGGATGCGTTTTTTCACCCCATTCGGTTATTTTGATTCAATTAGTATTATCTTAGGTAAACGAACTTTATTTGAAATTCTCCCCGAAGTCATCACTGGTACAATTTTGACTCTTGCCTTCTATATTCTTGTCCTTACACAGCGAACTCCAAATAAAGACTATCTGGTCTAATAACTCTTGAGAGGTTCTCCTTCCTCTCTTTTTTTTCATAATTAATTTAGAGATCTTTATTTCATTATCATTGAGAAACATATTACTTTAGTTTTTCTTTTTGCTAAGCTAAAATTAATTATTTATTTCCTTAGAGAGATCTTAAAAACAATAATTAGATATTGTAGAACTGAATTGGGTGACTTTATGATGAGAATTAATGTAATAATAAAACCAAGTAAAAATGTCCCTTGGAATATAGGAATCCTTCTTTTTAATCAAGTGGAAGTATTAGATTTTTGCGGTCCTTTTGAAGTATTTTCTGTGACTAGATTTTTGAACGAAGATAATTTACGAACCGAGGATTGTCCTTTTAATGTTAGGCTAATTTCAGAGAAGGGTGGTTTAATACGATGTCGTGGAGACCTAAAAGTTAATGTAGATTATGATTTTAATGATCATCCTGAATTCGATCTTGTTCTAGTTCCTGGAGGATGGGGAACCCGAAAAGAAGTTCAGAATCCTGTTCTAATTAAGTGGCTAAAAACTCAAAAAGAAAAAGTCCAATTGATAGCGAGTGTATGTACTGGAAGCTTTCTTTTGGCAGAAGCTGGCTTATTAGATGGTTCGGAGTCAACAACACATTGGCAAAGTATTGAAAGAATGAGAAAAGCTTACCCCAAGATTAATGTAATTCAGGACCGACGGTTCACTCTTTCAGGGGAAGGAAGAATTATAACTTCTGCTGGAATTGCTGCTGGAATTGATATGAGTCTTTTTTTAGTCTCAGAGCTTGTTGGGGTAGAAGTTGCTCAAGCTACAGCACAATATATGGAATATTCTTGGTAATTAGATAATAAAAACTAATTTGTATAAATGATAAAATTTGTAATAAGTCTATCGATTTATATTTTTATATAAATTTTAATATGCATAATAGTACAAGTAAATTATTCCTAACTAGAATAAAGGGAATTAAAAAAGGTTCATAAAAATAGGCTTGGTAATAAAATGAAGTTATTAAAAATTATAGGTGGCATAATAATTATCTTTGGTGCAAGTATCACCTTAGTAAGTCCGTTTATACTCCTTATTGGATTTGGTATGTTAGATCTTCCCCCTAATACTCTTTCAGGAATTGAAATTTCTCAACTTTCTGGTTTAATAATGGCTGGAGTAGTCTTCATTGTTGGAGCTGTTATAGCAATCATTGGAAAATCTTTATGGGAAAAAGAATAGCATATATTTTCACCATTGACTGAAATTAATCTTTAAGATCAGATACCTTTGCTGCCTTCAATACTTCTTCTTTAAACTTATCTCTCTCAGTATAAAATGATTTTATTGCTACATTGTTAACAACGCAATAGGGAATCTTTCCTCTTTTCTTAATTTCATCAGGTTCAGTAAATTTATTAATTACTCTTATTGGATAATCAGGAAGGATTTCTTCTAATATTCGCTTGTAATTTTCCAAAAAAGATACACAGAATGGACATGAAGGGTCAAAAAATACCAAGATTTTGTTTTTATCCTCTTCTTGGGGAATATATACATTAATTTGGTTCATTACAAAATCAGGTCTCAGAGGGTAATATAAGAAAAATTCATCTCCATTTGGAACTTGTGTAAAGCCTAATCTATTGAAAAAATCTTTTTGAGAGTAAAAAGAAGGTATTTCAAAAGCATGAATAGTAATAGCATTAAATATTGATTTATCCTTTATCTCAGAGATAAGTCCTTCTACTAATTGTTTTGCTATTCCTTTCTTATGAAACTTTTTATTTGGTATAAAAATACAATTAATATTAATAATATTGTCATCAGGATTCTCAAGATATTGAAGCATACCAATAGGTTCGGAATTAACATAAGCTACTTTTCCTACCTTACCCGAATGTTTTAAAATATCATTCATCCACTTTAATTTTTCTTTTCTACCATCGATCATATATTTATCGTCTTTAATGTGGTTTGGAATACAGATATCGATAAAATCATCAATATTATTGAAAGTGACATCTTGAAAAAATATTTTCAATTTAACATTCTCCAAATTCATAGATATAATGTTATGTTTGCCAATTTTTAAATATGATACTCTACAAAGGTAAATACTAAAGATTTAAAGTAGAAGACTGTCTTAAAGACACCTTATCTTTGCTTTAAAGAAGCCTTCTATGTCTGAGTTATATTAATTATTTTTCAAGGTTAAATTATCCAGATTTATTAATTTTCTGACGATTTTTTAATGTTAAAATAAAAGTAAAAAATAAAAGGGACACTGACAATTGCGAAAAGAAATGTGACAATTATGATCGGTTCAAATCCAATGAAATAACTCAACATAGAAAGAATAATGATAAAGACAGCTATCAATATCATTTCTGACTTAGAATAGCGAATCTTCAATCGAGACATATTTATTCATTCTGGATTTGTTGATATTGTCCACTTAAAATTTGTTCAATTCTTTGTTGTTTTCCTCGAGCTAGGATATTAATAATTCGAGCATTCTCTGGTCTGGTTGGAAACTCATGGATCACTAATTGATAATGTTGTAAAAGGCCAAAAATAACCCATTGTGGTTTAGACATCCCCTTAAGTAGGGTATCACTTTCACTTTTAAATCTAGTAAGAGTTTGATCTAATTTGTCATTCGTTAGTGTTCCTTTTGGAATATCTAATTTTTTTAGAATTTTTGTGAGTAACTCCTCTAAATTTGGAACTTTAGATAATGTAAAATCATCAGGAATGGCAATGATATAACTTGAGGAGGAAAAATTTCGAAACAAATTATCTTGCGATTTCATAAAAGTTCACTCCATATTGATAGTCTAAAAGCTACACCCTATCTATTTAAAGATTAGCAAAGAATATTCTTTTTAAATAGATGAGTAAACGGTAAATTATTCTATATTAGAAAGAAAAAGAAGTAAGAAACAAGATTGTTAAAAAAAAATGTAAATTTATATTTTCAATGATGAGTTTAGAACAATTAAATTCTTTATTCTCTATTCTGCTTAATCTAAGGATAATATTTCCTAATAGTTAAAAAATTACTTAAAATAATAAACGTTATTAATACTCTTAACATAATAATTCTTTGGATCTAATCCAAACTTGGGGAAAATCTTGAGATTTTGGAAATTTTATATTTGGATAAATTTGATACTTTCAATCACTCTATCCTGTTGTCCAGTACATTCGAGGCACTTAGACTCAAGTCCAATTAGTATCCAAATAATATTTATTAAGTGGGAACTCCATGATGACTATTTTAATATTGAAGGGAAAAGGATAAAATTTACAGAGGTTACATTTTCAGTTGATTATCAAATTCAAAATTTGGGAGAAACAAATATTACGATAGAATTTGGGAGTACTGATGAGCAAGTAAATCTGAATATTATTACTAATTTAGAAAATGAGGGATTAAACCTAACAGAATCTGAGCAAATAATTGGTTGGCCTCTTGTAACAAATCGAACATATGAACCAGGTATAACAAGTAGATCACGTGATTTTTCCTTTAGATTCAATATAGCTGGATTATCCCAATTACCTAAAGGTTGCTATAATATCACCCCCAGTCTAGAAGGGATAATTATGCCAGAGGATTACCAAATATTATCATATGGGGTAGTTCTAGAGATGTCTGATGAGATATACTCAGTTTTCTATGAGTATAATGGGCATTTTTTTTATTATTCCAATTATCAGACATCGATATTCTTTAGTACCATTGTAATAGGAGTTATAATAATTGTACAAAGAAAAAAGAGTCAGAGATGATTACTTATATTAATATATAGACAACAGACTCTTATAGAATGAATAATAGAAATTTCTTTTTTACTTATAACTTTTCTAGAAATTCTCTATTTTCTCCTTTTTTCTAAAAAAGGGGAAATTTCAAAATTTATTGCCTACAAGATAGATCTTAAATATTTTTTATTAGTTAGACGTTTTATTTTACTAGCTGATGATTCTATGTCAGATTCAAACCAAAAAATTCCATATGAAAATAACCCATCTCTTTCTTTAAAAGAAGTGTTTACCCTTTATGTAGATGCAGTCCAAAAATCAGATCTGCAGCGATTATTTACCACTGTAACTGATAATAAAGATTTTATTTTTATAACAGCCAGAGGAAAGCTCATTGATTCACCGCAGGGGTATTATAACTTTCATAAAGAATGGTTTAAGGAGAAAAATTGGGAAATGCCCACTGAATTAATTAAAATTTATGAATTTCAATCTTTTGGTTGTACTATTGCTTTCTTTCATTATAGAGAAATCAATCCTTCCACTCAACAAGTTGATGGGTTAGATTCTTATTTCACTTTACTTTATAGGAAAGAAAAAGGGATGTGGAAAATTTTTGCTGATCTCTGTTCACCTATTTCCCGATTTAAGACCAATCAAAATGAGGCCATAAAATATACCAGTGATCAAGAATATCTTTTCTCTATTCTAAAAAATAGAAGAACTATTAGAAAATTCAAATCGAAATCTATTCCTAAGGAACATCTTATGAAAATTCTGGATATAATTAAGTATACTCCAAGTGCAGGAAACCAACAACCTTGGAAGTTATTGGTTATTCAAAATCAGGAAGTACTGAGTAAATTGAAAAAAGAAGTGGTTAATTGGTACTTACAAAGATATGATACTAAGCAATCTATTTCCTTTGCAGAAAAGAACCAATTGACTATCTCTATAAAGCAAACAATAAATGAAATCTTCTCCGCACCATTATATGTAGCTTTTTTAGTGGATACTACCGCAAAATATCCAGAATTTATTATTCAAGATGGCACCCTATTAGTAGCATATTTCATGATTGCAGCCCGCAATCTTGGTTATGGGACTGGTTTTTATACTACGTTTTTTCCAGAGACTCAACTTAAAGGATTTCTAAAAATTCCTGAAAAATATAGTTTAATTTGTTTCAGTCCATTAGGAGAACCTGACGAATGGCCAGAGGAATCTCCTAGAAAGGATATAAATGAATTTGTTGTTTTTGAATCATTTCAGGAATGACCAGGCTCTAATAACAATTTGAATTAATACTTTAGGGACAATTGTAGGTCTTCCTATTTTCTTTCGGGAGATTTTTCATTTCTTGCAAGATAATTGAGGAGAATCATAGTAGTAGCATAATTGAGAACAAAAAATATGCTATTGATTATAAGAATACTTGGTAATAGGAGTTTAGGTTGTAGAAAATTTGGATTTTGAAGAGAAAAACCAATATCAGAATAAAATAAACAATAATCCATTCTCCCCCTCCATAAAATAGATCCTGATTAAAGCTTAATCGTAAGGGATACGAGAAAGGAACATATTTAATAGTACTAATAATTTCTCTGTAAAAAAAACTCTTGATGTTGAAATATTTGAGATAATTGCCACTATTATAGCAATAGGTATCTTTGGTGGTTGTACCCGATTCAGTCTTTGGCTTCTTCCACTTCTATATAGACTCCAACCAAACCATATTATGGGTCCAGAGAAAATACTCAAAAGCAATAAAATATATTCCTTTTTAGATAAATTCATTTATAATTTTATGATAAACTTAAATTCAAAGAATTTTTAATCCATTCTTCCTTTTTAAACTATCCAAGTTTTTTATCTTATAACAAATATTGGAACTCTTTAAATTTCAACATGCAAACTGTTGGGTAGTATAGAAGGAATACTAGGATAATTTTAAAGCGTTAATAGAAAAAAAGAAAAATTAATGTTTTTTAATTTAAAAAGTTTTATTAAAAGGATGTCTTTAAAAATGGGTCAATTGAAATTTGATAAACAACTCTGTTTTACCTGTTCAACCTATGACTGCTTAGTTAAATGTCAATATCTAGATATTGACAGAGAAAAGGCACGTCCAGAAATCATGAGGATGATAAAAGGAGAAGATTCCTTTGTATTACATGATTGTACAACATGTTATGCGTGTGAGGAATATTGTACCAGAGGCAACCATCCATTCTTTTTGATAACTGACCTTCAGGAACAACTAGATATTCTTCCTGCACCTAAACCTCTGACAACACAATGGATTAATATGACAGAACCAACAAGAAAAGACATCCCACAATTTTATGGTGCTACTGAACCTGCTATTACGCTTTGTGTTTTTCCAGAACATATTCCTGCAGTTAATGAAAGTAAGCTATTCAATGAGTTATCCATTATTATTGGTAGATATTTTTTCTGTCAATTAGTCTATTTACATCTTGGAAAACCGTCAATAACTCGAGAGAGATTAGTAAAGGTAATTGAACATATAGGTAATCATGAGTTTAAAGAACTAGTTTGTTTTCATGATGAATGCTATTCAACGTTTACAACTTATGCATCAGCATATAGCATCGACGTACCATTTAAACCAGTCCATCTTTTTGAATATCTTTATTCTAAACTAAAACATTACGAAGATCAAATCTCGCCATTGAATATAAAAGTGGCTTATCAGCGACCATGTTCATCTCGACTTACACCAAAGATGGAACATTATGTAGATGATATTTTTGAATTAATCGGAGTAGAAAGAGTGTCTAGAGAGTATACAGGTCAAAATTCACTTTGTTGTGCTTCAGTAATCCGTATTCAACAAAAATATGATCTTTTTAAAGACAATCAAAGGAAAAATGTGGAGGATATGGTTAAAGCAGGCGCTGAATATTGTGTGTTCAATTGTCCTATGTGTTATAGTTCCTTGTCTGAAGCTGTCACAAAGAAAGGGATTCAGCCAATAATGATGCATGAACTATGTCAAATTGCCATAGGAGAGAAGAAACTAAGAAAGTGATATTATGGAGTCAATTTATTATTCCTTAGTAAATATTGTGGGAGAAGAATATGTTTCAAATCAAAAGGAAGAATTATTCATTTACTCTCAAGATTCAGGGATGATGGATCCACACGAACCAAATTTTGTGGTTTTACCAAAATCAACTGAAGAAGTTGAAAAGATTGTTAAACTCTCAAATATAGAAAAAATACCAATTGTAGTTGCAGGAGGAGCTCTCAGCTTATCTGGATTAACCATCCCTCATCAAGGGGGGATTATCCTAGATTTAATAAGGATGGATAAAGTTTTAGAAGTAAATGATAATAGTCGTTATGCAATTATTGAAGCTGGGGTAACAACAGGTAAATTAAAGGCATATCTAGAGAGAAATCATCCTGAACTGCGTTTCTCAATGCCTGATGCACCCCCTGCTGCAACTGTGGTTGGTAATATCGTAATCCATGGACAAGGTCGTTTAAGTCAACAATATGGCTTTAATTCTGATATGGTGACGGGATTAGAAGTTGTACTTCCTAATGGAGAGGTGTGTAAAATTGGTTCAGGATCTGTAAGTCCTTATTGGTTTGCTATTGCTCCATTACCCAATTTAGCAGGATTATTTCTAGGCTGGTATGGCACTACAGGGATTATTACTCAATTAGGTATAAAACTTTATCCTAAGAAGAAATTAAGAGACGTGGAAGTTTTCTTAGTAGAAGAACCAAAGTTGGTTCCAGATGTGGTTCAACGGGTGACATTTACTGAAATGCCTGAGGACATATTCATTGGAGCGCAACCCTATCCACCTGCCTATAAAGATCTTATTATGATTGGGATATGTATAACTGGAGATACAGAAGAAGAACTTGAATTTAAACGGAAATTAATTTGGGATGCTCTTAGACCCCATATCGATAGCAAAGAAGGCGGATTCATGGTTATGACCCCTGAAATAAAACAGGAGCTTTTAGAGATTCCCTCATCGAGTACAACTCGTTTTGCTGATGTGTTAAAAGGAGGGGGTTTTGAGTATTGTGGCCCAATTATTCCTGTTGAAAAATTTCCTGAAGCATATAAGAAATTGCTAGAAATCTCTTCAAAATATAGTCTCACTTATGGGAGCATTGGCCGGGTAATTGGGAGGAGTCATTGCATGATGTTTACGTTTGGTTATCCATTCAATCGGGCTGACTCAAAAAATATTGAAATTACAAAGAGAGCGCTATATGACGCAAATGTTGCCAGTCTAGAAATTGGTGGGGTTCCTTGGAAACCAGAAGTGCCTGCACAGAAATTAATAATGGAGAAAATGGATAAAAATACCCTTAAACTAATGCAGAGTATGAAAAATTTCTTGGATCCTAACAGAATAATGAATCCAGGTAACTGGGAGGTATAAAAATGTCTGATTATGCTACGCAAATCCATCGATGTTTCAGGTGTGGTTATTGTAAGTTTCCAAGTAATTTCATTGATTTCAACTGCCCTTCATATAAACGATTTAAATTTGAAAGTTATAGTACTGGTGGGCGGTTATGGCTTTTATGGGCTTGGTTAAGAAATGAGATCGAATGGTCAGAGCATCTGTCAGAAATATTATTTTCCTGTGTGACCTGTAGAAATTGCGTTGAATTCTGTCCAATGAAATTTAAAGAGGATATTGTAGACTGGATTGTTTCAATAAGAAGTGTGATGGTCGAACAAGGTAAGGTTCTTCCAAAAGTGAGTGAATTCCTTAATAATATTTATCGTGACGGAAATCCATGGGGATTTCCACGTAATAAGCGGGATGCTTGGGTGAATAATAAAGATCGATATTCAACCAATGATGAATATCTCTTCTTTGTCGGTTGTGTCGGTTCTTATGAGCCACGTGGTCAAGAAATGGCAAAATCATTTATGAAATTACTAGATACAGCAAATCAATCCTATGGAATACTCGGAACAGATGAAGAGTGTGATGGAAATGAAGCCTATATGTTAGGAGAAAAAGGATTATTCAAAGAATTAGCTCAAAAGAATATTGAAAAATTTGAGAAATACAAAGTAAAGAAAATAGTAACACTCTCTCCACATTCATTCAATATTATGAAAAATAAATACTCTGGACTTAAAAATATTGAAATAGTCCATTATACACAGCTTTTACACGATATGATACAAAATCAGAAGATCTCTTTTTCAACAAGAAAAACTAAAGTGACTTATCACGATCCATGTTATTTAGGCAGATACAATGGAGTCTATGAAATTCCCAGGGAAATACTAGAGAATATTCCAGGAGTTGATCTAGTTGAAATGCCAAGGAATCGAGAGAATTCATTCTGTTGTGGAGGAGGAAGTGGAAATTTCGTATATGACTTGTTAGGAAGATCAGAAGATAGTCCAAGTATTATTAGAGTGAGAGAAGCCTATGAAACAGGAGCTGAATTCTTAATAGTTACCTGTCCAAGTTGTAAAATGATGCTTGATGATGCAATAAAAAAAGAAGGATTAGAAAAGGAATTATTTGTTAAAGATCTATCTGAATTCCTGCTTGCAACAATGAAGCAAGGAATTATCAATATGGGTAGTAATATTTGAGAAAATAGAATATTTAAAAATTGTTTGTTACTCTCCCTATCCATCTTTTCTATAAAGTACGGATTTAAACCACAGAGAATTAGAAAAATCAGCAAAGGAAAAAAGTCTAAATTATTACTACTTATTATTATTCATAATTATGTAAATGTTTTTAAAGATTAGAATACCTACCTATGGGACTAAAAAATAATAGAGGCAAAAATTATGAAAAAACAAGAAAAAACCTTAACAACAACAGCAGGAAATCCAGTGGCTGATAACCAGAATTCATTAACCGCTGGTCCTAGGGGTCCTGTTCTTATACAGGATTATCAATTAATTGAAAAACTCGCACATCAAAACAGGGAGAGAATTCCTGAACGAGTAGTACATGCCAAGGGATGGGGTGCCTTCGGTACTTTCACTGTTACTCATGATATAACAAAATATACCAAAGCCAATATTTTCAGTAAAATCGGTAAGAAAACTGAAATGCTAGCCCGGTTTTCTACAGTTGCTGGGGAAAAAGGGGCTGCTGATGCTGAAAGAGATGTTCGTGGTTTTGCTCTAAAATACTACACTGAAGAGGGAAACTGGGATTTGGTTGGTAACAATACGCCTGTTTTCTTCATACGAGATCCTTTGAAATTCCCAGATTTCATTCATACACAGAAAAGGCATCCCAAGACAAATCTCCGATCCAATACCGCAGCCTGGGATTTCTGGAGTCTTTCTCCAGAAAGTCTGCACCAAGTAACCATACTCATGTCTGACAGGGGTATTCCTGTGGCTCCCATGTATATGAATGGTTATGGTTCCCACACATACAGCTTTATCAATGCAGACAATGAACGCTTCTGGGTTAAGTTCCACTTCAAAACTCAGCAGGGTCACAAATTCTATACTAACGAAGAAGCTGCGAAGGTTATTGGTAGGACAAGAGAATCATATCAGGAAGAACTTTTCGGGACCATAGAAAGAGGTGAATTCCCCAAATGGACTTTGAAAGTTCAGATAATGCGTGAGGAAGAGGCCTTGAAAACATCTTACAATCCTTTTGATCTGACAAAGGTTTGGCCCCACGGGGAATATCCTTTGATTGAAGTTGGCGTAATGGAGCTAAATAGAAATCCTGATAATTACTTTACAGATATCGAGCAGGCAGCATTCTCCCCCTCAAATATCGTACCTGGAATTAGCTTTTCTCCTGATAAGATGCTACAGGCGAGAATCTTCTCCTATGCAGATGCGCACAGATACCGACTTGGTACCCATTATGAGTCACTACCAGTTAACAGACCTAAATGTGAAGAGAACTCTAAGTATGCAGAACCCCCACTCAAGATTTCAGGAGATGCTGATCGTTACAATCACCGTGAAGGCAATGATGATTATACCCAGCCACGAGCACTTTTCAATTTGTTTAATGATGAACAGAAGGCAAGGTTATTTAGTAATATAGCTGCATCGATGACTGGAGTTCCTGAATACATAATTAAACGACAATTAGAGCACTTTAAGAAGGTAGATCCTGCATATGAAAAAGGAGTCAAGAAAGCTCTTGGTATGTAATTTCTACCCTTTATCTAGACCGTTTATGTATTGGGTGAGAATTTCAATTAGAAATTTCATTTTAACCAAAACTTATTCTTTCTTTTTTCTTTTTATTCTTTTAACCATTTTGGATTTAATAAAAATTCTCATTTAGTTCAGGCCATTTAAAATATCAATACGAACATTGTCTATGGCTGGTTCAGATAGGAAAACTATATATTGGACTATATAATATAAAATGGACGCAAACTCTTGAGTGAAGAAAGAAATAACTATTAAATGGATTTAGATGAATTAGAATAGATTGAAAGTTTTAAAAACTATATAAACTTTATGGCCAAAATAACAAACTAGGAACGAGATCTGACTTGGAAATACATATATTAGTAGTATTTGGCCTAATAATTAACGTTATTGCTCGTTTTATTGGAACAATAGTATCTTTGGATATGTATTCCAAAACAAAGGAAAATAGGCATTTTTTACAACTTATAGGCTGGATTTTTCTATTAGTCTCTGCAGTTTTACCATTTGGTATAACTTTAACTCAAGATCTCTTTATAATAAACCTCTTTCGGATCTTAAATGTAATAATCCTTAATATTGGATTATTTTTGCTAATTATAGGACTCTCAATTTATTTTATAGTTTATCCATTAAAAATGGTAGTAAGTATTATAATAATAATCATAATTGTACCTATAATTGTAATTATGTTTCTTGATATCTTAATAGCTATTAATATTTCTATAATCTTTCAATTTCTTATCATCATGATTTTTCTTGCTCTAGTATATTCTAATCGAAGAGAAATCAAAAATATTCTGCAATACAGTTATGGATTGATAGTTCTCTTAATGATATCCTTGGCAGGATACGTCATAGTTAATATTTATATTGTTACACGTGTTCCTGATTATAATTACGGACTATACATGAGTACTGATATTCTAGCAATAATGGCGTATTACTCATCAGTTGCAATAGTAACTTTACTTGGATTAATGGTTTTTTTACACTTAGAACAAGATATTTATCTTAAAAAGAAAAACCTCTTAACAGATGATTATTCCCACAAAATCGGCAATATTTTGCAAATTATTATCGGAGCAGGAACTGCAATTAAGGCATCTTCTGATTCAAGTGAAGTGAATACGACCACTGATTTAATCTTGGAGAAAACTGAAGAAGCAGGAGAATTGATTAAAAAAATAAGGGAGATGTGAGGGCAAAAATTCTCTAATCATTCTTTCTTTTACTTGTTTTTCAACCAGTAAAATATGAATTTATACCAGAAATTAAGAGAGGAAACCAAAAATATTCCAAGCCAATAAAATCCAAAACTTTTACGCTATTTTTCTGTTTGCTTCAAGAATAATATTATAACTCTTGATAGATGCAAAAGCTAGAACAAATATACAGAAAAACCCAGAAAAAAGAACTATCTTTTGGCCAGTTATTATTATAACTAATCCTAGTTCACTCGTTGGAGCAGGATCTATAAATACAAGCAACATATAAACCATTAAAAGAACTGCATACGATATAATAACATAGCCATAACGATTTGGATAGGATTGATTTATTAAGATAGGAACAGTATAAAGACCAAGCGTAAGAGAGGAAAATAATCCGAAAGCAAGCGCAAAAAATAAGTGGATGGTAGGAAAAAGATCAACAGGAGAAATAGCTGTTCCTAAACCAAAAAAAGCTGATATAATTCCGTTAATGGTTGCCAAGTAGCTCAGGAATCTTTCTGGATTTTTCTCCATAAAGAAATGATTCATCGATAAATAAAAAGGAACTAAGAGCACATTGATGGTGATTAATGCTATTGTATAAAATAACCTTGATATGGTATTTGATTTTCCTGAAGGTGAATAAATTCGTCCTAAATCACTGTAAGCGTTCATGAAAAACGAATATCCTTTAATATCTGGATTTAAATCTGTACCACCAGGGTAAAAGAGCATAGCTATTACACATAAAACAAAAAATTGTATAACACCAATTATTGCTAGAAAAAAGGCAATTTTTCTCCAGTTTTCGTATTTCACAAGATAATCATTTAGTTTATGCATTTTATTACACTAAGAATAACTGAGCATTACTCAGTTAAAAAGCTTAATTTAATGGCAGTGATTCCTTGTACCATATGGAGAAACCAAAAAAATTTTCTCGTAATAAGCAAGAAAAAATAGATATTATCTATAAAATATTTTATAGACTTCTTAATGATATTGGTTATGATAAAATCACAACAAATATTATTGCAGAAGTTTCCAAGATTAGTATCGGTACAATCTACCGTTATTTTCCTGATGGTAAATCATCAATAATTAAAGGGACCCTTGAACATATTTCCAACAAAATTTTTGATATAGAAGATTTCAATAATATGAATGAGGACAATTTACCAGAAAAAATTGAGTATCTGATTCAAAAACATCTAAAAATTCATCGAGAAAATTATCAGTATCATTTAGCGGTCAACCAAGCAATATTATCAAATAAGACACTTTTTAAGGATTATAGCGATAATATAACAGAGATGATTGGGATTATTGCAGAAGAGATACAACAAACTAATGTGTTCTTTAAGAATGTTCCTAGAAATTACCTAATCGAGAATTTATTGCTAATTTTTAATTCTTTGGAAGCTTTTATCCATCGCCATTTATTTATTACCCCAATATTTCCAACTGATGATGAGTTAATCGAATTCGTGAAGCAAGTGCTTTTAATGATTATAACCAGAGATTAAAAGAATTTACGTTACATAATTCAATGTAGGTTCTAATAAAAGTCAAAATATTGATGATACGAACGTTATCCATGGCTGGTTTAGATAGACAAAGTATATACAGTGGTATATCTTATAAAAAAAGAAGGATTATGATAGCTAAAGATTTTTAGGCTTACCAGTTTATCTAAACTTGAAATCAAAGATGTCATATTTCTTGAATGGGTGTGTATATGGATCTTGCTACGATAAGAAAGATTGCTTCATTCACATTTTGGTATATTATTTGGACTAATTTATGGTATCTCGTTGTGATCCCTGATTTTTACCAAAAATGGAACTTATTGGCCTTACTGATTCTCTCGACTGCAATCGGATTCTTTGATCATATTTTTCGTCCGATCAAAGAAGAAAAAGTCATCATTGACAAATATTTGGGAATTCTCCTCCTCCTATTCATCGGGAATCCGTTCTTAGGTATTCTATCGTTTTATGAGAACCAACTTTTCGTTTCGAAGATTGCCCCTCTTTGGGATAATTTTCTCATCCATACTCTGGGCTTATTTTTTGTAGCCGTTGGAGGTATAATCACTGTTACTGGGCGGTATCAACTTGGTAAATATGCAACTGGAATGATTTGTATTCAAGAAGAACATAAATTAATCACAAGAGGGATATTTAAATATGTACGACATCCAATTTATTCGGGTGGAGTAATTAGTGCAATTGGTATCCAATTATGTTTTGCCACTCTCGTGATGTTACTTATTTATCCGTGTTTGGTCTTTTACGTTGTTAATATCCGTCTTATACATGAAGAAGACCTGTTGATTCAACGATTTGGTGATCAATATCGTGTATATCAGCAAAAAAGTAAGAAATTACTTCCATTTCTCTACTAGCTAGATGATTGAAGTATTTTTCAATATATCATTGAGATGAAGAAGAAAAAAATGGCTGGATATCTATTGAAATCAGCCCGAATCCTTTTTACTATTTGTAAAATAATCAAATTCGTGAAGTCTTTCTATTAATTTTATTACTTGGTTCTGAATCTCCTTATCATTATCACCAATAATAGAAATTCGATCCCACTCTTCTTCAGTCAAACCAAGGTTTGCTAATCGTTTGGGAAGACTTTGACTCCATTTATTAGCTGCTATGAGATAATTTTCCGTGCTTTCTACCATACGTTTAAACTCAACTGAGAGATTGAGATAAGCTTTTTGCTCTGTTGGAGTTAAATCAGATTTTTTTATGGGAGGTAAAGATTCCAAAATAGAAGAGACATTAAAACTAATTTTCTCATGTTTAGACCTAATTTTTTCATTCGTCAATCGGATATCACCATGACCAATTATAGAAGCTAATTATTTAAAAAAGAATTCAATAAGAGATTTACCCAACTACAACAGAATCTAAATTATAGACGGTAAAAAATTGTAGTAAATAAAAAATAAAGTAAGGAAAATTACAAAAAGATTGTAAACCAAAAACTGAATTCATTAAGTATCAAGTGTAGATTGATGTTAAATTCAATAAAATTTTCTTCATCACGAGAAAAAATCAGTATAGGAATTGGAATAGGTTTTTATTTTCTTTCTCTAATTGTAATGTTAGGTATTATAGTTCTCCTTTTCACTACTAATAATTTTTCAGTATTAGGTTCATTTCCGCTTAACTTATTAATAGTAGAAGTCATTTTATCCCTACCAGCTATTCCTAGTGCGTTTATAGCGTGTTGCTTAAGTAAAAAACGAAATATTGGATTAATAAGTGTGTTTTTCTCTGGAATAATTGTTATAGCATTAATAACACTATCTATTATTATATTATTGGCTACAATTTTATTAGGTCCTCCCCCAATAGATCATTATCAAGAATTCAGTACAAGAATGACTATTTGGCTTTTATTCGTTATTTATCCTACGGTTATTTTTCCGATAGCTGGGATTTCATTTATATTTGCAGTCATAATTGAGTATTTATTTCTGAAGTTATTTAAAAAGACTGTTCAAAAAGTATAATTTCTATTCAATTAAATATTAAATGTTATACCTCTAGATCATTTGTTATTGCTATGCCTGCACTTAGATAATAGTCTGTATGAAAATTGTAGTCACTTTACAGAATATTGTAATCTGGTTTGAGATTAACCGATCAAGAGTATAAAGGGGAGTAGAAGTGCTTCTTAGAGAATTTTCCATATAGATACTAATATTTTAAATTTGATTTAAAGTGCAGGTAATTCTCAAAATTAAGGAGATCAGTAGTATGGTAAACCTAGAAACCAGAAACAATAAGCTAATTGCAACTATATCGCTTGCAATTATATGTATGATATTATCTTTGCTTGTAGTAGCCGTAATAAACCTTGATAATATGTATTGGGGTCTTTTTTTAACAACAGGTCAACTCATAGCAACTTTGATCTTAATTAAATATCTGAATTTAAGTAAAAAAGATTTAGGATTAGATTATAATAGATCGAAGTTTTCTCTACATGTATTATCCATTTTATCACTACTATTAATTGTCTTTATTGTTAAATACCTTATAGAAGGAGTGCATTCTGTAAATGAGATTTCATCCACGGTGATATATTATTTTTTCTTTTATATTATTGTAGCAATAACCGAAGAAATTTATTTCCGGGGGATTGTAT
>WOR8_10001326_pt1 | contig 25194 bp, 21 predicted proteins | sample DeeMarSeWOR38_10_FD_19890 | JGI IMG/M metagenome (IMG submission 19890) | reverse complement strand
TAAACTGAAGATGAGAAGGAATATTATTGCTAATTCATAGATTAAGGGAGTCCAGCAAATCTTATTCCTAAAAACCAAAATAATTCACCTTGAAAGAGGGGACATGATCTTAGATTACATTTTCAAACTGAAATATAAATATCTCAAATATATTAGTTAATCTTTGATTTATGAAATTTCCTAAATTTCTAAGAATACATTTTTTTGAATTATACTTCTGAAAACATATAACGCCTCAAACAGGGGATAGGTTCTCCAAGAATGATCTCTTCAGGATTCAAAAAATAGGCGACAGCAGAAGTAGAACTAAGGAGACTATTTCCATCTTGCGGGGTATATGAATAACCAACGATTTCTACTTTGTCAGTGAAAAGTTCACTTTGTCGAACCATAAGACTTGGTAAAACAATGACAGTTTGGTTTAATATCCTTCCATAATGCCCATATTCCCTTCCAAAAGAAAAAATAACATTTGCATCTGTTTTATTAGTGACAGCAACATAGGGATCATTAATAAATCGATCAATAACGTCTTCAAGACTGGAAACAATTTTTTTATCTAATACTAGATTAAAAAAAGAAGTATGCATGTACTGGGTAGGTAATTTTATCGACGAAGAAAATACATTCAAATGATAGCCTAAGGTTGAATATAAGCGGTAGATATCTTTTGCATGGTGAGTACCAAAGGTAGAATCCTTATGGCTACCTACACTAGGAGCAGGGATAAAATTTCCTTCTTGAGAAACATCAGTTGCCCTTCGCATAAAAATGAAACGTGCTTCGCTAAGAATACTTTTTCCATCCTTATCAAAAGCAAGATTCTTTAGAGTTCTTGACCCTGCATGAGTATTACAACTTACTACTTGAATAAATTTAGAATCCCTACGGGTAAGTATCTCATCATTCAAGCCCACTCCAAAAGGAATTCCAAAACCATGTTCACTACCCTGCCCAAGAAAAGCTACAATCTCATTTTGTACTTTTTCATAGAATAGCTCGCGGTTTCGTACTCCCATACCTTCAGAAGAACAGTCCACAACTACTTTTGCTCGAGCTAGCGCCTCCTCAAATGTGTAAGTAGGCTCAATACCAATTTCTCGAAACTTATCAAATTTCTCAATCTGTGTACACATATGTGTATTTGCCCCCTTGTTCAAAAGACCTCTTAACATCGGTCTATCAGTTAATCGGGGGGTGTGTTTATAAAAAATTAATTCATCGATACCTAGATTACTAGATATGGCAGAATCTGCAAGTAATCCTGTTAAAGGTTCTCCGATTGTTCCTGTACCTATGATTAATATTGTGTTGTCTTTTTCAGCCATAGTTGATCACATTCAAGAAATTTTTTTTGATTTTAACAGGAGATTAATGTTATTCTCAATTTTTCGTGTCATCTTTATCGAGGTTTTAAATTCACCCCTATGAATGATACATTTCAAGCTATTGATATTGTTTAGTATATTCCACAAAAGAATAGAGTTCTCTAAGAGTAGCCACTTTTCCTGTTGAAATTTTATAACCTGCCACCGCATTTGCAAATTTAATGGCATCAGAATAGTTAAATCCCATTTTATAGGCACTAAGAAATCCTGCATGCCATGAATCTCCTGCTCCTGTTGCAAATAATACCTGAATCTCGAAACAAGATTCATCCGCGAGTTTTTCACCATTCTGCCATAATTCTGCATGTTTTGCTTGATGAAGCCCAAATTTAATTGATGGATAATCCTGAGACAATGCTTTAGTCGCTAAAGAAGGAGATGAAGCACTATCCCTTGAGAGAAGAAGGAATTCATTTTCATTTCCCATGATAAAATCTGGGATTCTTTTAGGATGAGAAAGGATTTTATTATGAAATGCGTCAATTCGGTGTTTATGTGGAGTTAAATCTGAAAAATCGATTGAAATAATACCTTTTCCTTGAATTTTATTTAGAATACCTTCAGCTAAATCCTCTAACACAAGATTCTGTGCATTGGTAATAACAATAACATCACTTTGTGTTAATGTATCCCATTGGTCTTGTGTTAAAACGTCTGATGAGAAATTTGCAACACTTCCTGCAGATGATAGCATTACATTGTTTTTTTGTCCTTCAGTTGGAATCTCAAAAATTACCGAACTTGCCATTTCACCAGTTTGATTTGTAATTAGATTAACCCCTAAAGGTAGCATGTAAAAATCAATCAACACTTTACCTAAGGGTGATGTCTTAGATAAAAAGAAGGATTTTGCTCCTAGACCTGCAAATGAAATTGCGACATTTCCTCCATTTCCTCCAGGGATGAATTGAACTTTAGGCCCCAACAGATTTCCCCCACCTCGTTTATATACTGAATCAAATTCACTCACTAGTTTTTCATATGGCATTCTAGGATTAATGATCACATCTAAATAAAAGTCGGGTAATACAGTCGTTATTAACGCATTAATTCGTTTTTGCGCTGTTTCATAATCAATTTGAAACATAGCATAAGGTGGATATCTCGGAAATAAATATTATTTGATTTCCTTAAAATTTATCTCAATAATTTAATTTCTGTTTTATTTTGATTATATTATATTTGAGCGCAAAAATATAAAAGAAACTGAACTAAATAGAAGATATATTCTGGAATAATGAAAAATCAGGAGATTTTTAAATGACTAAGCATGAGGTTCGAGAAGTAGTTGTAATTGAAGCTATTCGACTACCAATGGGAAAATCTAGTCGTGCTCAAATGGCCAAATATGGAGGATATTATCGAAACATGTCTTCACAAGACATGCTAGCAGGAGTTTTAGAGACTCTTGTAGATAGAGTTCAATCAAAATCTGCGGACTTTAATCCAGCTGAAATTGAAGATGTACATGTTGGTGTGTTAACACAAATCGGAGATCAAGGAGCTAATGTTGCTCGAATTGCACAATTAATGGCAAAGAACATTCCCGATATTGTTGCCGCTGCTACGGTAAATCGATATTGTAATGCAGGATTACAAGCAATTAATACCTGTACAAACGCAATAAAGGTGGGAGATGGTGATATAATGATCGCTGCAGGGGTAGAAAATTTGACTCATTATCCAATGGGAATAGATTTTCAGATAGGAACTTTTATTCCTACTGATCAAATATATTCTCATATCTCTGAAACGAGGATGGCTGATCTCCAAAACAGAATGAGTTTTATTCAAGGAGAATCAGCAGAACTTGTAGCAGATAAATATAACCTAACTCGTGAAGATATGGATAGATTCGGCTTATGGAGTCATCAAAAAGCTACAATCGCGATGAGAGATGAGGTAAACTATCAGAAGAGAGTAGTTCCCTTTGAAGTGAAGATAGAAGACCCTGATGGTAGCTTTGAGACTAGAATAGTAACCCAAGATCAAACAGTAAGAGAAATAGCTCTTGATGATCCAGAAACAGCATGGACACAATTTCAATCTCTTCAACCAGTCTTTCGTCCTGATAATGGTCGCGTGACTGCAGGAAATTCATCTCAGATCACTGATGGTGCTTCAGCAGTGATGCTTATGGCAAGAGAAAAAGCAGAAAAGTTGGGTCTTAAGCCAATGGTTACAATATTGTCTACAGCTGTTGCAGGTGACGATCCAATGATTATGCTTACTGGACCAATCCCTGCTCAAGAGAGAGCGTTAAAGCGGGCTGGGGATCTTAAAATGACCGATATGGATTGTATTGAGCCTAATGAAGCATTTGCTTCTCCATGTTTAGCGTTTGCCAAACATTTCAACTATGCATATGATGATTCCCGTGTTAATCCCTATGGCGGGGCAATAGCTACTGGTCATGCTATTGGTTCTTCTGGTGTTCATTATTTCGGTGATATGTGCCATTATTTAGTGAATGAGAAGAAAAGATATGGAATTCAAGCTTTATGTGGTGGTGGAGGTGTTGGTATCGCTACTGTGGTAGAAAGACTTTAAATATTTTTCATTGGGTCCTTCTTTTTCATTTTTTATTCTTGGTTTAAAAAAATAAGATAGTAATTGTTAGAAATTGTACCGATATGCAAACAGATAAATTAAAAGACTAAATTGAATAAATAGGTATTCGCAGTTAATTTATTACAAAAATGGTCTTAAGATTTAAAATGAATTAGATTAGGATGAAAAAAATATATAATGAACTCTTTTGATAATTTGAAGAAACTTATTTCTCTAGGAGGATCAGGAGAAATAGCCCGTCGTTACATGGTGATGAACTCATTTGACGGAGCATTAACGGTTCTAGGTATTATAATTGGAAGTTGGTTTGTAGGCGTTTCCGATGCTCGAGTTCTACTTGTTGCAGGGTTTGGAGCAAGTATTGCTATGGGTATTTCAGGAGCTTTTGGAGCTTATTTGACTGAACTTGCTGTTAAAAAAGACGAAATAGCAAAATTTGAAGAATTTATGTTAGAATCATTTGATAATACTATTGTAACAGAAGCAGCGTATGTGTCTTCTATATTAGTCGCAATAGTTGATGGGATAAGTCCTTTTATAGCTGCAGCTATCAGTCTCATCCCTTTTGTATTCTCATTAGTATTAAATCTTGATATTAATATAGCGTATTTATTATCGTTTGTAGCAACTTCTATTACCCTCTTTGTTTTAGGTAGTTACTTAGGAAAGATATCAAAAGGAAATATCGTTTATTACGGATTTAAAATGGTCTTAGCAGGAATTTTAGTAGGGATTCTAGTTCTTTTTGTCGAAATCGTTTCTGGTGGGTAGAAAGGAAAAAAAGCAAAGTGACAATCTCTTATGTTTTAGAGAAAGTATCAATCATAAGGCGGACATCATCACTTAATTGATATAACACGGGACATGTGCATCCTGCATCAATCCATTGTTGAACTTGTTCCAAACACTCTCGTGGTGTTCCACTGGCAGTAATTTTTTGCACAATTTCATCAGGGATATGTTTCATAGCCTTTCGTATCTGTTCTTTAGTGGCTGGCCAAGTAAGTTCAGCATGGATTTTATCTAAAATATCCTGGGGCATTTTACTACCCTTCATAAGATGTGGTTGTTGTCCCATATATTGAGTAAGCAATTCACGAGCAGCATCCAATGCTTTAACACGATCATGGTCCATTGAACATACAATTAATTGAGGTCTATCAATATCATCCAGTGAACCACCTGCACGTTTTGCACCAATTTCTAGGTGTTTTAATGCGGTAGAATTATATTGAGGAGTTACCATATAATTCAGCACAACTCCATCACATAGTTTTTTTGCACATAATTCCCCAGTTAATTCCATCATTTTCATTCCAGTGGCTCCAATGAGTATTGGAACTTCTCGAGGTTTATCTGGATTACCATGGACAATGTCTAAACGAATTCCATCCACATTCACAAATTCACCTTTGTATGTAACAGTTTCCATATTCAATAATTTTTTCATTACTGTGACATATTCTTCCATTAATTTAAGTGGTTTCTTTTGAGGTGTTCCGACCTTCGTTGCTAAAGGTTCCCACCATGCTCCTATTCCTGCTATAAATCTTCCTGGAGCCATTTGATCCATGGTAGAAAAGGTAGCAGCCATTAAAGCGACATTTCTGGTAAGATTATTAACCACCCCTGTTGCTAATTTTATTTTTTGTGTGACTACAGCCATTGCAGCTAAGGGTATTGTAGCTACTCGCGCCAATCGTGATTCTGCTTGCCAAACTGCTTCAAAACCTTTTTTTTCTGCATATTTCGCAAATTCTATTGATTGTGGTATATCATGCTTATCTTGTAAATATATAGAAACGGGAGTTTCTAAAGCCATGTCTAATTCCTCCTAATCTACTAAGCTATCAAAGATTATAGTTATTAAAATTCTTCAAGTCTTAGGAAGATGCTATTTTAACAATCAAATAACTTTTTCTATTGAATTTTAAAAATAATTAAGTTAACTTTTTGTAAAAAATGGACGACCATGAAAAATAACGATAGTACAATTAATTTTTTTAGCTAATAGATCAGAAGGTTTCCTTCCAAGGCGCGGTTTTCCGTAACCCATGAGTAGAAGATCAAGTTGGTCCTTATTAACGACCTGTTCAATAGATCGAATGAAATCATGACCCAAGACATGTCTTTGCTCGATAGGAACTCCCATACGAAGAGCTTCACCGATGTGACTGAGAAATGTTGCTACATCTTTTTGAACTCCAGGAGCTTCAGCCATTACTTTGGGAGTGATTAAATTAGGTACTCGGGTCCAATGGTATGCTATTAACTCTGACATTTTAATAGAGGATACAACAGCTATTCCTAGCTGAAGTAGGAACAGATCTCTTTTCGAACCTGGAGTTAATACACCAACTTTGTAGAAAAGAAGATTTGAAGTAGAAGGTTCTTTATTTGGTATTACCTGTAAGCCAGGAATAGGCATCTTTCGAAGTGCATGAAAAGAGGTACTTTTTTGCCAAAAACGTCTTTTTACCCGAGTGGGTGCTACAGCTAATTGAAATTCCCCCGTACTAGCGATATCAATCAAATGTTGAATAAGATCGTTATCTGATAATTTTTTTGTTAGAGGTCGAACGATTTTACACTCATGATTTATTCTTAAACGATCTAATTCATCACAATATGGTTTAAAGACTTCTTTGGGTTGATTACCATAATGATACAACGTGATTTGATTACCAAATTCATGAGCAATAAAAATCGCTATACGAATAGCATCCCATTCGATTTCTCGAATCCCTCTCACTGGAACTAAAATCTTGTGAAGGTAAGTAGTAAAAAATTCTTCTGGTATATAATCTGCTCTTGGAAGCGCATGTCTTTCAAGCTTGGAAATTGCTTCAAAGGGTTTTCTATTCCTTGCATAAAGGAAATATACTATAGTACCCAACAAAAGCCAAAGAATGGTTGTAACTAATGCTTCAGGATGCAATACGATAGTAAAGCTGAAAATAATGACTAATATTATTCCTCCCAATATTGGGACCAATGGAAAAAGGGGAGTCTTATAGCCATAGTCTAATTTGCCAACTTTGGATTTACGCATCTTATTTCTAATAATAATAGCTGCTATTACAACTTGAAAAAATAAGATCATATAGATTAAATCTGCTGAAGCTGCAACAATATTAATTGGTATGATCACTGCAATTAACATTATAATAAATCCAGTTACTCCGATTGAAACTTTAGGTGTATGATTCTTGGGAGAAACAGTCCCTAAAATTTTTGGTAAAGAACCATCACGGCCTAGAGCAAAAGCAACACGAGTAGAGGAATAAATTGCTGCATTGAGTGCTGATAGGGTAGAAAAAATTCCCCCAAATAATATTACAACAAGTCCTAATCCCGGAAGTATTTTTTCTGCTGCGTATAAGAGCCCTAATTCCTGATTCTCTCCAAGAAATTGCCATGTAGATTGCCCTTCTACAGTAAAAGCTCCTAATGCCACAATACCAACTAAAATATAAATAGGCACAACTATTAGAATTGAAAAAATAACAGATTTTGGAATATTAACCTTTGGGTCGTATATTTCCTCACCTGTTTGACAGACAACCTCATAGCCTTCAAAAGCAATAAAAGTAAAGCCCATAGCAAGAAATATAGAGAAAAATCCTTCTTTTGTTGGAAAGAAGTCTTCAAAATTAGTCATAGAGGTTCGTGGATTTGAAAAAATAATCGTCAATCCAATTAAAATAAAAAAAGCAAGAATTAATACTTTAATCCCTGAAATCCATGTTTCTGCTTTTCCCATTACAGCAGAGCCAGATTGATTTATAATTAAGAAAATGAATATTACTATAACAGCGATCAATTTTTGGAGAATAAAGCTTTCAGTTTTTGAGAGATGTAAACCAAGATTCCCGAGAAATTCGATAAAATAAGCACTAAATCCTAAAGAATAGAGGGATCCAGCAACTGCTGCAGCAAACCAACTCATCCAACCTGAATAAAATCCATTTAGCTCACCTAAACCTGCCCGAGCCCAAACATACCCCCCACCAGCCTCTGGTATTGCAGAACCAAGTTCTGCGTACACTAAAGCAATTAATGTGGCAACCACGCCATTAAAGGCAAAAGCGACTAATAAACCAGGCCCTGCTATTCCAGCAGCAATTCCAGTTAAGACAAAAATACCAGCCCCAATCATAGCTCCTACCCCTGTCATTGTGGCCTGCGTTACAGTCATGTCTCGTGAAAGATCAGCCCCACTTAATACAGCATCTGCCCCTTTTTCTCTTTTAGCTCTAGAAATTGGAGTTAAAAGGAATCTTTTACGTCCCAAAAACATTACTTGGATTAATGAATAGATAGAAAGAGCAAAAATTATACTTAGAGCTATAAGTATTAATAAAACTCCAATGATAAATTCCATTTCTATCCACTTGCACTAATAATGGCATACTTTGAATCAAATAAATGAATCCCTTACCTGTTGGGGAATTTCATAATAGTTCAAAGGTTTTTGGTTAAATTTTGCTATGAATGAATATAAGAGTTTTTTACTTTAAGAAGATAATTCTTGTCACCCCTTTACTCTTTCCCTTAACTATCTATATTCTTATTTCTGGTTTGATGACTTTCAGATCTTTTTGCAATCCATCGTGACCCCAGATATTATTTTTTATGGATCAACTTTTATGGGAGCCATGAATGAGCTGTATTTCCTTTTTTTCGGTCTCATATGCTTCGCTAATATCATCACACATTTTATCATGTGCATCAAAAAAAAATATGCCATGATAATCAAAATGCAAATGAACTCCACATATATAGAAGCTATGAACCTAATGCTTATATATTTGGAAAAGTCAAAATACCAAAACAAAAATCTACATCCATTGAAATTGAAGGGAAAAATCATGCACCGACAACCTCACCGAGAAGTTAAATATGATGATGTACCATGCTTTGCTATCTCAGGATTTTTTGGAGGACTTAATCCGAACGAAGCTCATGTAAGTTTTTTTCAGGATCATTTAGTACCTCAAATTGGCCAACAACCAGGTCAAATAGTATTAGATACAGTTGAACATAAATTCGTGGCTACAATCAAAATGAGTCCAGCAGTTTTTAAAAGAATGATGCTCTGGATGGGCGAACATGTCAAAAGATATGAACAACAGCATGGGGAAATAAATATTGGCCCACAGAATGTAAAACAGGAACAACAGGATCAACCTGCATATTATGGGTAAAATATTTTTATTATTTTTGAATAATACACAGAAAATCTTGTTGCATCATTTTGGTTGGTCGAAGATGATGTGTAGAGCGACTTGATGCGGCCCGATCATGGCTTAATTTTGCAGGAATAATTTTTATTAAGTTAAAACCAGAATCTACAAGCTGATTAAGATATCGGTCTCTATCTACTTTTGATTTAAACCCTGTCCAAAAGAAAGAAAATTTTTTGGTTTTTAGAACACGATAACATTCATGAATTGACTTTAAACTATTTTTCCAATATATATTTCCATTTTCACCACCCCAAGTTAGAACTCTTTTTGGTAAAGGTGAATTTCCTAAAATTCGGGAAATAACATGGGTTCTTTTACTCCGATTGATTGATCGACGCTGAATCTGTAGTTCTTGGTATTCTACATCTTTATCTTTATATGGTGGACTGGTGATAATGCAATCAACAGAGTTATCCAGAAGATGTGTTTTAAAATTTGAATCTAAATAATATTCAGGAAGATAAGGAACGTTTGTCGGTAATTTTTCCATTCCTTGAATCATTTTATGGCACTTTTGATAAAATAATTTGAAAACATAAGTATCTGAGTTCTCTGTGGACATTATGAAGTCCCGTCGACCAATAATTTTTATAGTATGTATTAAGGCTAAATTGAAAAAATTCTTAATATTGGTCTCAAAGTTTGAAACTAAGGCAAAAATTTTATCTATTTGAGAAGTTATTTCTGGTTGTAAACAAAATATTTCATCAGAATCAAAAAGACTAGTTTCTACATTTAACTGGTGATTAAAATTTTTTCTAATACTTTTTAAGCAATCTATCAGATCAATTGGATTGATATAGGTACATTTAACTTTTGAAACATGAATTGCAAAAGAATTAATATCATATCCTATAAAGCGACGATTTAATAGCATCGATTCTAAGCCTGTTGTTCCTCCTCCACAAAATGGATCAAATACCAGATCTCCTTCTTTGGTAAAAATCTTAATAAGCTCTTTAGGTAATTGGGACAAAAATTTTGCTGGATAACTATAATATGTTCGAGTATATCCTTTATCTCGGACTGGAGAATTAGCAATAATCGAGATAATCTTTAAGTGATCATCACTTATTGAGGTTAATACCATTGATAAAATAAATCCTAAAAATCTATTATTTGGATAAGTATGCTTATTTGATGTATAAAATACTTTCTCAAGATACGAATGATTTATCCTCATAGATTTAGGCATTTCCCTTTTTTAGATAAAATAGAATAGAAATGAAATATACAACAATTGGAGATACGTCAACTAAAATTTCTCAGATTGGGTTAGGAACTTGGCAATTTGGATCTTCAGGATGGGGTTATGGGACAGATTTTACAAAAGAGGATGCGATTGCAATTGTTCACAAAGCTATCGATCTTGGGATTAATTTAATCGATACAGCTGAGGTTTATGGCCGGGGAAACTCAGAGAAAATTGTGGGAGAAGCAATCAAAGGTTATGATAGGGAACAATTAATTATTTCAACAAAATTCATGCCAATAACTATCCGTCCTTCCTCTAGTATCCGTGCCCTTCAAAAAAGTTTGAATAGACTACAAACATCTTATATAGATATTTATTTCATTCACTGGCCCAATCCAATCCTTCCTCTTGGTAAAACACTACATCATTTAGAGTCCATGGTTGATGAAGGATTAATTCGGTTCATTGGTGTGTCAAATTTTTCCAAGAAGAGATTTCAAACAGCTCAACAAAAAATACGGTCTCATCGAATCCAGTTAAATCAAATCAATTATTCTATGGCTAAAAACAAAGCTGAAAAAAACTTCCTCCCTTATGCTATTAATGAGAAAATAACTCTCATGGCTTATAGTCCTTTAGCTCAAGGTTTTCTGACTGGAAAATATTCCTCTAATAATACTCCTAAGGGAACACGAAGAACTAATACTTTATTTCGGAAAAAGAATCTTGAAAGAGGAAAACCGCTATTAGATCTCATTAATATAATAGGAAATAAATACAATGTTACACCTGCTCAAGTAGCATTGAACTGGTTAATTAAAGACGTCGCAGTCACTGCAATCCCTGGAGCCAAAAGTTTAGATCAAATTGAAGCGAATGCTAATGCAGGAAAATTTGAATTATTAGAAGAAGATCTAAATCAAATTAGAACAGTGTTGGAACAGTTTAAACCTCGATTCCTTTTCTAAATAACATATAGATAAAAGGAAGGTTTAAATTAGAGGAACATTACCTCCTCAAGTAGCTTAATAAATAGAGGATAATTCATTCATTATAGTGAAGAGAATTAATTAAGCTGTGTTTTCCTAAAGGAGGTGTACCCATGATCGAAATAAAGAATTTAGAGACTGGATTAACTTACACGGAATTTGTTCAAGGAATCCTTCCTAATGTCCCCACATGGATAATTTGTACTGATCCCTCACGTGATGAATTACAAACGATTCAAAGAACATTTCAAATTCCTTTTGAAGATTTAGAGGATGCCCTAGATGAAGATGAACGTCCTCGCTTCGAATATGAACCTGAACATGATCCTCCCTTCACTAAAATTGTACTTAGGGTACCAGCATCTAGAAATGATTATCCAGTCGTTCGTACAACAGGCCCTGCAGTAATATTCCTCCTTCCTAATCATTTAATTACTATTCAAAAGCAGATCTTGGCTACTAAGAGAGTTCGAAAACCTATAGGGTCTCGAAGACGTCGAACTTCTCCCACGACATTAGTTTTGTTGGATTGGTTAGAAAGCGTTGTAAAGGCTTTTGAGCTAAGTGTAGATAGCATCGATCATGAATTATCACAAATTGAAGAAGAAATATTTCAATCTGTAAAAACACAAAAGGTTAGCGAAGTATTTAAGATATCACGAGATGCAACATACTTAGATGCTGCTTTAAGAGGTAATTTAAGAGTATTTTATCAATTACAGAAAGTTAAAGAATTTGCAGAACAGCCAGAATTATTAGATGACTTAGAAGATCTTTCTATTGATTTACGTCAGCAAGCAGATCTATTATCAATTTATCGTGATTTAATTGAAAGTAGCTTAGATGCATATGCATCGGTCATTTCAAATAATCAGAATGATTTAATAAAAGTTTTAACCTCTATTTCACTAATATTAATGGTTCCAACCTTATTAGCTTCGCTATATGGAATGAATGTAATGCTTCCTTTTGGTGCAAGTACCCAAGATCCATTAGCTTTTTGGTTTATCTTAATCTTTAGCATGATTCTAATAATACCTATTTGGTTTTATCTTAGAAAAATGAATTTATTATAAATCATTATTAAGAGAATATATGGTTCAATTCCCTCTCTAAACATTTCATTTTATGAAAAGACCAATATAAATTGTTAATGGACTTCCTAAATTCATAAAGGTTAATCACTTTTTAAGAAAAATAATGACGAGTAGATATAAAGATATGAGTGAAAATACTGAATAAATGTTATCAAATATGTCGTTAAATTCTTATAATTAAATTAACAGAATAACTATAAACAAACTGGATCGAAATGATACTTTCCTAAAGGAGTTCTTTTGGCTTGGAATCTGCTTTAAAGAATTTTGGAACAATTTTTGATATAAAAAAGTATGCATTACATGATGGTCCAGGAATTCGAACTACTATATTTTTCAAAGGATGCCCATTAATTTGTACATGGTGTCATAATCCTGAAAGCCAATTGATTACCCCTGAAAAAGTTTTAAAGCCATCCTATCGAATTATATCACCTTTGAATAAAGTAGAAACAATCGGATATACTGTTTCAGTTTCAGAGATGATCAATGAAATTAATAAGGATCGTTTATTTTATGAGGAGTCAGGGGGGGGAGTAACCTTCTCAGGCGGAGAACCCCTCCTTCAGATAGATTTTTTAGAAGCATTATCTGAGTATTGTTGGAGCCAAGATATTGATACAACTTTGGATACATGTGGATATACTGAATGGACTGATATTATTCGAGTAAAAGATAAAATAACAAGAATCTATTATGATTTAAAACTTATGGATGATTTAGAGCATATTAAATATACTGGAGTATCAAATAAATTGATTCTTGAAAATTTGATGATGCTAGATGCTAAGAAAAATCAAGTAATAATTCGATTTCCCGTTATACCTACAATAACTGATACAGCTAAAAATATTGATTTAATTCTTAATTTTATGGCTAACTTAAAACACATTAAAGCTATTCATTTGTTACCTTATCATAAAACGGGATTATCCAAATATAAACGGTTAAGAAGAGATAATATTCTAAAAACTTTGGAACCACCAACAGAACAAGAAATAGAGATTCTTGCCCAAAAATTTCAAGATGTCGGATTTTCGGTAAAAATCGGTGGTTAAATAATGAATACACGGATAAAGCTACTAAAAGAGCAAAGTTTGAAAGCTATACCCACTCTTGATCCTGAACGAGCCTTACTTTTGACAGAATTCTATAAAAATGAATTAGCAAGAGGAGTATCGATTCCTGTTGAAAGAGCTTTAGCTTTTAAGTATATATTAGAGCATAAACATCTATGTATTAATCCTGGAGAATTAATTGTCGGAGAAAAAGGCTCTAAACCAAAAGCTACTCCTACTTATCCAGAACTTTGTATCCATTCAACTTCTGATTTGAAAATACTAAATGAACGAGAAAAAATTTCTTTCAAAGTTTCCCCTGACACAGAGGGTCTTTATCAATTAATTATAATTCCATTTTGGAAAGGGAAAACTATTCGTGAACGTATTTTTCAAGTTGTTCCTTCTGAATGGATTGGGGCTTATGAAGCTGGAGTTTTTACCGAATTTCAGGAACAGCGTGCCCCTGGCCATACTGTTTTAGGAAAAAAAATCTATCAAAAAGGATTTAATGATCTCAGAAAAGAAATTAAAGATGAAATAGACAAATTAGATTTCTATAATGATCCTGAAGCTCTGGATAAGCTAGAAGAGCTAAAAGCAATGGATATTACAGCAGAAGCACTTATTATTTATGCAAATCGTTATGCCAATGCATTATATAAACATGCAGAAAAAGAATCTGACCCAGATCGAAGAATAGAACTGTTGCAGATGGCACAAAATTGTGAAAATGTTCCATCTAATAAACCTCAATCTTTATGGCAAGCACTCCAGTATTACTGGTTTGTTCATTTAGGAGTCACGCTGGAGTTAAACACATGGGATTCTTTTAATCCTGGCCGACTTGACCAACACCTGCACCCATTTTATTTAAAGGGATTAGAAGATGGAACTTTAACTCCAGATTTTGCTAAAGAATTATTACAGTCTTTTTGGGTTAAATTTAACAATCAACCAGCCCCTCCTAAAGTTGGAGTTACAGCTCAAGAAAGTGCGACCTATACGGACTTTTCATTAATTAACGTGGGGGGTTTGAAAGAAGATGGATCAGATGCTACAAATGAATTATCATTCTTAATCTTAGATGTTGTAGAAGAAATGCGGTTATTACAACCTAGTTCTATGGTACAGGTTAGTAAGAAAAATCCTGATCAATTGCTTAAAAGGGCTTTGAAGATTATTAAAACTGGTTATGGCCAGCCTTCCATCTTTAATACAGATGCAATAGTTCAAGAATTACTAAGACAGGGAAAATCCCTCATAGATGCTCGTAATGGTGGAGCATCTGGTTGCGTTGAAACTGGAGCCTTCGGAACTGAAAGCTATATTCTTACTGGTTACTTCAACCTACCTAAAATACTTGAGATTACCCTGAATAATGGAGTAGACCCTTTAACGGGAAAACAGATAGGGATCGATACAGGAAATCCTCATGAATGGGTAAATTTTGAGGATTTGTATAATAGCTTCGAAAAACAGTTAAATCACTTTATTAACATTAAGATCAAGGGAAATAATATAATTGAACGACTCTATGCAAGATATATGCCTTCACCCTTTTTATCATTATTGATCGATGATTGTATTACGAATGGTAAAGATTATAACGATGGAGGGGCACGTTATAATACCTCCTATATTCAAGGTGTTGGAATTGGTACAATTACTGATTGTTTAGCTGCATTAAAGTATCATCTATATGATCAAAAGACCCTAGCAATTAAGGAGTATTTAGAAGCATTAAGGAATAATTTCGAAGGCTTTGAAAACTTACAAGATAAATTGAGGTTTGAAACGCCTAAATATGGTAATGATGATGATTATGCCGATAATCTTGCGATTAAGGTCTTTGAAAGCTATTATAATGCGATAAATGGAAGACCAAATACAAAGGGAGGGTCCCATAGAATTAACCTTCTACCCACAACAGTTCATATTTACTTTGGTCAAAAAACAGGTGCTACCCCAGATGGTCGTTTTTCTAATACCCCGCTATCAGAAGGAATCTCTCCTGTACAAGCTGCTGACAAAAAAGGTCCAACAGCTGTAATAAAATCTGCCTCTAAAATTGATCATCTCAGAACAGGAGGTACTCTTTTAAACCAAAAGTTCACCCCACAATTACTTGCTACTGACGAAGGTATTTCTAAACTAGTTAATTTAATACGAACATATTTTAGATTAGATGGACATCATATCCAATTTAACGTGGTTGATGCTGAAACCCTACGAAAAGCTCAGCAAAATCCAGAACAATATAGAGATCTAATTGTTCGCGTTGCAGGCTATTCGGACTATTTTGTTGATCTAACTTCCGAACTTCAAGATGAAATTATTCAAAGAACTGAACATTTCGAGCTCTAATCAAATTTTATACTAAATTTTGAGCTAGAAATCTTTAGGCTTTTTCCTTTGGATATACCCATAAAAACCAAAAAATAAAAGAAAAAGAGCTAATGCTAATAAAAAACCACCAATAACTAGATAGGTGATATCTGTAAGTGGAATTGTTGAGGAATAAAGCAGCATTGTAATAGCAAGTATAAAAAATAATAGAGATAAAATAAGGTTCACAAGAGCGTTACCTTTCATGTAACAATCAGAAGAGCAATATTTCCTTCCGATTCCTTTCCATCTTGATTCAGAAAATGTTCTTCCACAAAAATCGCATTTTATCATAACAATTCTACCCTAAAGGACATTTGAATAATTTTATTTATATTCTATACCAAACCGATATTTTTTTTATATGATTCTCTTAATCTGAGAGCTCTAATTGTTACATGTACTTTTAATAACTAGATGTTGGATTTTTTTTTAAATTGATCAAAGCAATATATTTGCCAAAAAAGGTGCTGGAGTCTTTTAGAAGAATAAAATTATTTACTTTTTCTCTTCAAATTCATTTTTAAAAATTTTTAGCTTCATCTGGATGTTTGTTTCTAACAAATTTATCTATGAATGTGATGTACGTTTCAGTTAGTTCTTCAAAAAGATACTAATTTAATAAGAATTACCTACAGGAGTCGTATAAGTGTATTTCACTTGATTTCAGGGCTCCAGCAAATTCTTTTCACGTCTTAATCTGGTTCAATCCAAAGTTTAAAAAGACCTCAAACTCTAAGAATTGTGAGAGTCTATCTTCTAGTGGATTGCTTCTTGGAAAAAAAATTGCATCATATCTTAAGAGTCAGAAGTATGGTTTCTCTCGAATCAGTGTCATTCGATATCTTTCAGGCTATTTTTCCACTCAATCGACTAGTCAGATTGAAGAACATCATCAATAGCTTCAATAGTGATCACGGAGGCAACCGTAGTATCTATAAACTCTTTATTAAATGCATTGAACAATCCAACTTTTCCTTTTAATCCTGTACAATGACAAGGAGCTAATTCTTTAATTGGATATTTTTTTAATTCTCGTATTGTTTCATTTAACCTTTTAATAGACGCATCATGGAGATGTAATCCCCCTATAATTCCCCTTATTTTACTAGACTTCATTAGGGTTTTTGTTTTCGCAATGGTGTTTATAATACCAGAATGACAACATCCAGTGAGAATCACCACTGAACCATCTACTAAATGAAATATTAAGGAGAGATCATCAGGAAGTTGATCTGGTACTTCTTTTCCATCTATCAGAGTTTTAACCTCCTCAAGTTTACCTGATAAAAGTTCAAAATTATTAATACGTGGTACTTCACCAGTTGTCATTATCGATTCGGTAAACTTATAGGGTGATGTCGTCATCATTAATTTTGTCTGCTCGTTCAATTCTTCGGGTGAATTAATAAATCCTTGAATTCCCACATCTATTGACTCTCCCTTATCTATGAACCATTTTGGCGAAAGAGCTTGGGGGTGGCAAATCAGAGGTACACGCTTATTTATTAAAGGTATAATCTCATTTAAGCCTCCAACATGATCCCAATGCCCATGGCTTAACACTATTGCATTTATAGTTGTCAGATCCACTTGTAGCTTCTTTATATTATTCAAAATGGAAACTGCTGATGGCCCTGAATCAAATAAAATTTTATATTTTTCGCTTTTCGAATGGGCTATCACTAGAGCTGAAAATCCACCTTCACCAAGAGTACCTGGAGGTCCAGAAACATTCTCGACTAAGATCTGAATTTCTAATTTTTGAATCGCCATTAATATTTTCCCGTCAATCTGTTTTAGTCTTCATTACTGATTGTTTAAATACTTGAGATTTAAATACTGTCTTTACATATGTATTTAATCAAGTGTTGATTAAAAAATATAAGGAATAAATATGAAAAACCTATTTAATATTAAAAATTTGCTCTTGATTTTTCTAATGATGACCATACTTCCATCAATAACTCTCATAAAAGCTGGATATGGTACAGATCCAAATGGGGATTCAGAAGTATCAGATGTAGATATTATTCGACTCGATGTTGGTATAACACAGCTAAAGATTACACTGGCCAAAACCCCCTCCCTTAATCATACTGAACATTCATGGTATACCTATAATGTTTTCGTTGATACAAGTGGTAGTGCAACTCCGTCTACAAGCGACGAAGTTTGGGAATATTGTGCCCATTTCAAATGGTATTATACTAATGGATCATGGTTTAATGAGTCTTATTTTTGTACGTCTAGATATTGGATAAATGATAATTACCAGAAGCAAACAGGTGCTTGGTGGTGGAATATACAAACCAAAACATGGGTGGCAAGTGATCCAAATCAGGATGTTGCAGTAGTTAGTGCAAATACAATTTCTTTTGACATCACAGATGCAATTCAGTATGAAGGACCTGCGGGGACAGATGCATTTAAATGGATTAAAGCTTTTGGAAATGGGGGAGTTGATTTAGTCGTAAAAGATACTGCTCCTAACAGTGGATGGATTGGTCAAAATGATCCAATAGTATACCCGGGAAAGACAACAACAAAAGCTCAGACTACTGTGTTTACCTTAGAATGGTTTGTCTTTGCATTAATAAGTATATCTATTTGCATTGGATTCCGTAATAAAAAATTGAGATAAAAATTGAATTTAGAAAAGGGAGAGAAGTTTTATTTTTCATTACGTAGTAATCTCTTGTCTACTTTACCCACAAGAGTCAGAGGTAATTCCTCTCGGATTTCTATAAATTTAGGAACTTCATAAGGAGCAACCTTAGTTCTAATCCAGTCTGTTATTTCTTGCTTAAGCATTTCTGGCTTTTCTTTATCATATTGATAATCAGGAGAAATAGTAAGATATGTTTTCACAAATTCTGATCCTGGTCTTTCAGGATTTGGTACACCTATAGTCGCAGCCATATGAATAGCTGGATGTTCTGAAAGAATATTCTCTAATTTATTGGAAAAAACTTTGAATCCACCTACTATAATCATATCTTTAGTTCTATCAACCAATCTAAGGTATCCTTCCTCATCAAAAACAGCAACATCCCCCGAATGAAGCCATCCTTCCTCATCAATGGTATTTGAAGTTTCCTCTGGCTTTTTCCAATAACCTTTCATTACCTGAGGTCCTTTTATCAACATTTCTCCAGGTTCTCCAATTTTAACTACTTCTTGGGTTCCAGGGTCGACAAGTTTAATATCTGTATTCATGAGAGGTAACCCTATGGTTCCTAATTTTTTTACACCACGATAAGGATTCATGACTGTTAGTGGAGAGGTTTCAGTCATCCCATACACCTCAAGTAATTTTCCTTTTCCAACGATTGCTTCCAGTTCCTTCTGAGATTCAACTGGAAAAGGTGAGGCTGAAGAAATACAGGTATCCAGGTTAGAATGATCTAAAGTTTTAAATTTAGGATTAGCCAAAAGCATTTGATAAAGGGAAGGAACATTAACTAATGCTGTTGGTTTATATTTAGCGATTAGATTACAAATTAGGTTTGTATCTCTAGGATTCGGTACCAGTAACTGAGACCAGCCTAGGTACAAACAGTTTTCACAAAAAAATAAGCCTGCTACGTGAAAAAAGGGAAACCCAGATAGTGCTAGACCTTTACCCTGTTCCCAATTTAACCATTTATGGACCATAATTAAATCTGCCATAATATTTCGATGAGACAACATAGCACCTTTCGGAGGACCAGTAGTTCCTCCAGTATAAATAATAAAAGCAAGATCGTCGGGAGATATATTATTACTTGGTAATAAAGTTGAATATTCTTTAGCTCTAAGCACATCAAAAAAATCTTTGATAATTATTCCATTAAGAGGGGTAACCTTCCCTGTAGGAATTTTTTTCGTAAGCTTGCCAAGAATTTGTTTATATTTTGGTAAAAAATCTCCAACATTTGTGGTTACAATCAGTTGTAAAAACTTTAAATCTGTTGCAATTCTTGTTAATTTTCTTTCGAAGACTGCATCCAAGGTGATTATTGCTTTGGCTTCCGAATCATTGAGTTGGTAGGATAATTGTTCTTCAGAAAGTAACGGGCTTACTCCAGTGACTACACAGCCGATTTTCATCGCTCCGAGTAACGCTATGACAAATTGAGGCATATTCGCTAAATTCAGCCCAATAACATCTCCCTTATGTAATCCTACATTAAGTAAAAAGTGAGCGAATTTATTCGAATAAATATCCAGCTCCCCAAAAGTTAATTCTACACCCATATATTCTAGGGCTAATTTATTTGAAAATTTTTCAAATGTATTTCTCAAAGCTTGGGGAAAATTTGTTTCCCAGAGGCTGGGTTCAAGATCCTCTATTCCTGCATCATATGATTTCATCCAAAATCGTTCCTGATTCAACTGATAGTCACCACTCTGTCATATTGGTCTTATAAATGTAGGTTGTTCATTTAATCATAATTCTTTATAATTTCTTTGCTTTTTAATTTCTTTAATTTTAATGAATCCGATTCATGAGGGAGCTTTCTTATTTGCAATAACAGTCCATTCAGTATATAGTTTACCAAGATAATAAAAATTTAAAGCCAAGATATTAAGAAAAAGAAACAATAAAGGCTTAATAGCAAATACAGTCCCATTAAGTAATACATGTAAATTGACACACATTAGTGCTATAAAGAGAACCCATTTATGGATTAATTTAAGAGTTTTAGGTTTCATGAAGAGCCTTAAAGCAATAGCAGTACCAGTAATGATTGCTAGAATACCAAAAAATAATGTCAAGTAAGCTAATAATAATCCTAAGTCATATCTTGTTGTAGGTATTGTTATAAGATGCTTAATGATTCCAACTAGAGCATTTAAATGAGATTCAAATGAAAAAATTCCCCATAATGATTTTATATATCCATGAATAATCATAAAATGAAAAATAAGGCAAAAAAATGGTATGAAGCCTAAGGTGCAATGGATCCATCTTTCTTTTTTTAATAATCGTTTTTTTACTATCGGTAAAGCAGTATAAAGAGTACAATAGAAAAATATGAATGAATAATATCCTAGATTCCTTGCTAATTCAGTAATTGGAGTAATAAAGGGAGCTAGTTCCGTGAAAAATTCAGGAGTTAACCCAACAGGTATGACATAAATAGGGGTAAATGAATTTGATAAATTCATACATGATCTTACATCTGATTCATAAAAAGCTCCAATTACTACTGTCCCTAATTTCAACGCTGCACAGTTTAAATAGATATTTTGTGCAATCATTCCGATACTATACATGAACAATTTGTTAAAATAGCTTGTATTTACCTGATTATAAATCCACGTAGTATTAATAGAGAGAATAAGATCCAATTGGGCAGTTTCAACCCATTGTTGGTCTAATGCTGCTCTTTTTAAATCCTTTCGTGCGTCCTCAAAAGAGTACTGATGCAGAGAGTTATTCTGAGAATAATAGTGATATATTCCAGGGAATAATCCTTCTACAGCTCCTATTGAACATCTAATGTCAATATGATCTTGATAAGGATATACTAAATCTATGGTATTAGAATCATATAATAAATTAGTTAATGTTTCAAGTGGAATATCACCTTGTATGTAGTCACGAGTAGATTTTCTTTTAGCAATTGCTTCTTCTACAGACATATAATTTTCAATACTTGCTTTAAAACCTTTTATTTTTGATAAAATCATGTTTGAAGGATTCTCTCCTCCTACAGGAAGGAGGAGTAAAGGTTCTAAAGAGGTATCCAATGATAGTTTCATTTGTACACTAGAATAATTTGAAATCACCCATGACTTTAATTCGAGTGAAACTAATTGTAATAAAAAATTTTGGAGCGCATGTCCAACCTCTAGGTGAACATATTGAATACCTCGATTTCCATATCGATCAGTTGTCCGAGAATAGTCTGCTAAGATAATGAATACGGTGTTGACCCGGTCAAATGTTTCACGATCTTTGTCATTTAATAAAGACATGAGAAAAATTTCATTATAGGAGTTATGGGGTTGTAGTGCATGATCAAATGGATTATAGCTGTAAAGACCTGTCTTCAACTGGGAAGCTGATCTTTGGATAAGATATATTGTTAATGGATAAGTTGCTCCTGCAGAGGGAACCGTTCGAAAACTTGGACCATGCGTTATTCCTTGAAGAGCCCATAATAATTGACCGATCTCATCTAGCTGGAGATTTGTTGATGTTAAATTAGGATTGATATTTGACTGGTGAATTGCACTTTTTAAAGACAAATGACCTGATGTTTTCGGTGATGGTAAAACAAAATCATCTGAAGGTAGAGGGAAGAGTTGTACACCAATAATAAATAATGTACCAACAAAAATTATGACTGTTAATCCAATCTTTAATCGAGTTGTGTCTCTAAACAAAAGGGTCATCTGAGAAACCAGTCATCCTCTAAACCTTTTGAATCTTTAGATTAATTCTTTATTTTGGTTTAAAAAATTCTTGTTGGAGCCAATTATTGTTTATCTAACTTTTTAATCAATAAAAGGTTTTTAAGAAAAAAAATATCTGATAACAAAAAACTAATTTAAGAATAATTTAATTTAAGTTGAGATATTCATGGATCTGGCTGCTAGAGAAATTCTCCTCGAAAAAGAGATTTCTTGGAAAATAAAAGATGAAATTAGTTCAAATTATAAAATAAATAACTTTCATGATTATCTTAAGAAGGAGAAAGAATTTTTTTATAAACTTCGTCCAAGTAATCAGCTTTTTTTTATATGAATTGGTTTAATATTCCTAGTATTATTGTTAATATATGAAATTCTTTTATTTATTAATTATTTGTTTAATTTCCTCGAAAATGAACCAATAAGACCTGAGCGGCTCCAATCTGTAGAATTTTCACTTTTACTGGTCATTACTACACTTGCAACAATTCTTGGATTGATTTTATCAATAGCTTTCATTATTTTTAAGTATTTTATAACAAAAGCTCATTGGTCCCGGTTTCACAATCAAACACTAGCTTTAATTAGAAGATTAGAGGAAGAAAGGATTATAGAGAATTATATTACCCTTGAAGAAAATGAAAACACTTCTTATTTTAAATTGAAAAAGATTTCAATAGACTTCCAAATACAATGGCTTTTTCCATTTATTTTTGATGCTTTTCCTCCACTTTTACTTGAAATTCGTTACTTTCTTTTCTTCTTCCTTTCTCCATTTCAACAATTGTTTCTCTTCTTGTTTATATCTTCGCTTTTGACTTATTCTTATTTATAATTTCATGCATACTTATGGGAGCTGTCATCTTTGGATTTTTTACTAGTATTAACACGATTTCACGCAGTTGGAGTAAATACATTTGGATTCGTAATCTAATGATAAACAGGCAGCAAGAAATAATACACAAGCTAATATTACAACAGGCAGACAATCTTGAAATTTTAGTGAATGAACAAAACTTAGCACGCTTAGAAAAAATGCATCCAATTCCACTCCCAGCTATTATTCGTGTTTCAACCATACTCCCCTTATTAGGTTCCTTTATAGGCTATTTGATTGGATTACTTATAATAAAATAATATAATTTTTTTCCCTAGAATAGACTTCTCCCTTAGAATCTTTAGTTTTCATTCTTTTGACTTGGATGTGCCTTTTTTTCATGCAATTTAAGGTACATCAATATTATCCACGATCCCACGCCTAATAGAATTGGGAAATCGTAATTTAAATTTAATTTATGCCCTTTGTAAAGAGCATCAAGATGGGAATCTAAAATAATAATCCGTCTATCTTGATCCCCAATATAAATAAGATTATTATTTCCCTGGATACTATGGGGAGCTGCATTAGTATAGTGATTCACTTTTTGAGGTGATCCTTCATTATTAATATTAATGAAATAAACACCATGTTGGAGATCACCTACATATAAATGTGAATAATTTCCCCAAACACCATATGCTTCCCCTTCAGGTTCCTGATAAGACTTCTTGAGTGTAGGAGAAAGTGGATTTGAAACATTATACACTTTTACTCCCATCCAATGACTCGCTAAAAAGAGGAAATCCTGATATTTATAAAGATCAATTGCTTGACTAGGAATCCTATTTAATAAGACAGGATTTATTGGATCAGAGATATTAATTACTTCAATACCTTTATTTGAGTCAGCAAGGTACAATAAATCATCATCAACAATTAAATCCCGATAATCAACCGCTAGAGTAGTCGAAAAAGTACTAATAGGAAAAGGGGAAAAAGGATTCGATACATCAAAGATTTGAACTTTTACAGCCCTAGAAATGATATATACAATGGAATTGCTATAGTCAATACTTATTGCTGATCCTTGAAGAGGTGTTGTACTGAGTATTATGGGAGCTTTTGAGTCACTAACATTAGCTATTATAAGTCCACTAGAATCTCCTGCAATATAAAGAAGATTATTTTCCTTAAATGAATTAAATGCTCCATCAATGATTCGAATAGTACTTTCTATTCTTGGATGGCTAGGATTTTCAATATTTATTATTTCAATCCCTTCATTTTTAGACACATATGCTATTTCGTCCTTTACAAGTATTTCATATCCCATAAACAATCCTGGAATGACAAGTTGGTTGATCATTGTTATAAATCCAAAAGAAAGGAAGATTACCATTAATACAGTAATTGTTATTATATTAGCTTTCCTCATTCCTATCAATCTCCATTACTCGTCTTAAAGTGTCGTAATTTATTTCAAGATTATGAAAAAGGCATTCAAAAATCTTAATAAAAAGCCACGAATTGTAAAGATTTCAAATCGATTTAACTGAAATTCAGTTTTTTCATTATTTCATTCTTTTTAGGTAAATTATTAGCTAATTTTTCATCATATTGCTAATTATTCATAATTACCTTACCATAACAAGACTGTTTTTAAAAAGCAATTTAGCGAGGTTCAATAAAGGTATTTAAAATTAGGAGGAAATTACATTTCCTGAGAATCAATTGTTAAAACAATGGAATGATTCAGCAGAGTGGTTTACAGAGAGAGTTGAAACTAAGCCTCATAATGCTTATTATGAAAGACCTGCAACCATGTCTCTTCTACCAGAAGTTCGTGGACTGAAAGTATTGGATGCAGGATGTGGCCCTGGAGTCTATACTAAATTCTTAGTAAAAAATGGTGCTGAAGTAATTGCCATCGATTTTAGTCAAAAAATGTTAGATTATGCTAAAAAGAGTATTGGAAATAAGGCTCATTTTTTTAAAACAGATTTATCTAAAAAACTGGATTTTTTTCAATCTGAT
>WOR8_10002362_pt1 | contig 25241 bp, 19 predicted proteins | sample DeeMarSeWOR38_10_FD_19890 | JGI IMG/M metagenome (IMG submission 19890) | reverse complement strand
GGAGTAGGAATGCTATCAACACTAGGTATCACCCTGGCTACTGATGCTTATGGCCCGATTGCGGATAATGCCGGCGGAAATGCCGAGATGTCAAAATTACCCCCGGAAGTAAGAAAGCGCACTGATGCCCTGGATAGCTTGGGAAATACTACTGCGGCTACGGGAAAGGGTTTTGCCATTGGCTCAGCAGCCTTGACTGCGCTGGCCTTACTGGCGGCATATCACGATAAAATCATCTCTTTAGGTAAAACCATGGATTTGAATTTTATGAACCCCAGGCTAATCGGAGGATTATTTATCGGCGGTATGCTTCCCTTTGCTTTCTGCGCTCTTACCATGGGGGCAGTAGGCCGGGCAGCAGGTAAGATTGTGGCCGAAGTAAGAAGGCAGTTTAAAGAGATAGTCGGGATTATGGAAGGTAAGGCTAAGCCGGATTATGCATCTTGCGTCAACATTGTCACTAAAGCGGCGCAGAAAGAAATGATACTGCCTTCTTTATTAGCGATAATCTCGCCAATCTTAGTTGGTGTATTCATGGGCCTGGAAGCAGAAATGGGCTTGTTAGCAGGGGCGGTAGTTACGGGCTTTGTCCTGGCCGTAATGATGGCTAATTCCGGCGGCGCCTGGGATAATGCCAAGAAATATATCGAAGGAGGCAAACACGGAGGAAAGGGTTCGCCTGCCCATAAGGCCAGCGTGGTGGGCGATACAGTCGGAGATCCCTTTAAAGATACTTCTGGCCCATCGCTCAATATTTTGATAAAATTAATGTCGATGGTTTCCATAGTGTTAGCCTCGTTTATAATCTCGACAACCCTATTTAAATAAGAAAATGGATGAAGTATATTTAACAAGAGAAGGTCAAAGAAAGCTATTAGATGAGCTTGAGCATTTAAAGACCACGAAGCGCAGGCAATTATCCAAAGCAGTGGGCGATGCCCGGGCGCACGGAGATATAAGTGAAAATGCCGAATACGATGCTGCAAAAGATGCCCAGGCCCAGAACGAAAAAAGAATTGCGGAGCTGGAGCAAAAATTAAGCCACGCCAGGATTATCGACGATCAAGATATTCCCTCTGACGTAGTTTTAATCGGCGCAACCGTAGAGCTTAAGGATTTGGATACCGGCGAAGAATTGAAATACCTTTTGGTTTCTGAAGTAGAAGCAGATTATACCCAGGGAAAAATTTCCATTACCTCTCCAGTGGGCAGCGCCCTGCTGAATCATAAAGAAAAAGAAACCGTAGAAATCCAAATCCCCGCCGGGCTCCTAAGGTATAAGATACTAAAAATCTCCAGATAACCAGGGACAGTTCTGCTTTGTGGTGATGGCCGTCCCTAAAAAAATCCTTGACAAAAAGGGAGAAGATGTTATACTTAGGTTGACAGAGATGTCAAAGTGGCAAAGAAGCCCCAAAGAGTAATTTGGGGTTTTTTTATTTTTAGGACAAAGACGCCCTTTTTAAAGCAAAGAATGCTTTGAAAAGGGCTTTTACTTTTTAGAACGATGGCGTTCAAAGTTATGAATTAACGAGAGCGCCATTTTTATTTGCGGGCGTAGAAAGAGAGTGTAAGGTGGAAACAATTTACGCAAGTAATATAGGTATAGATACGCTTTGGGTTTTAATCGCAGCGTTTTTAGTGTTTTTCATGCAGGCCGGGTTTGGTATGGTAGAAGCCGGTTTTATTCGAGCAAAAAACGCCTGTAATATTTTAACTAAGAATTTTTTAGACTTTTGCATGGCTTCCATAGGGTTTTTTATCTTTGGTTACGCAATTATGTTTGGTCGGGGTAATTCATTTATGGGATTACAAGGGTGGTTTTTAAGCGGGGCGCAATCAGCAGCGCCGGTTCCGCTATTTGCCTTTTGGTTATTCCAGGCTGCTTTTTGCGGCGCAGCAGCAACCATTGTTGCCGGAGGAATGGCAGAAAGGATGAAATTTTCAGCTTACCTAGTATATTCTTTTATTATTTCTGCTTTTATCTATCCTGTAGTAGGACATTGGATTTGGGGTGGAGGCTGGCTGGCAAAGTTAAATTTTATTGATTTTGCCGGCTCAACTGTAGTCCATACCGTTGGAGGGTTTGCCGCTTTAATCGGAACTATCATTCTAAAACCGAGAATCGGAAAATATAACTCTGATAAGTCAGCTAATGCTATTGCCGGCCATAATATACCCCTGGCTTCTTTAGGAGTGTTTATTTTGTGGTTTGGCTGGTTTGGTTTTAATCCGGGGTCGACTTTAAGCGTGGGGAACGGCAATTTGATAGCCCGGGTAGCAATAAATACTAATTTAGCTGCGGCATCCGGCGGTATTCTAGCCATGTTTACAATTTGGAAGATGTTTGGTAAACCCGATCTTTCCATGGCAATGAACGGGGCTTTAGCCGGATTAGTTGCCATTACTGCGCCTTGCGCGTTCATTGATCCCTGGGCAGCAATTACCATCGGAATTGTAGCAGGGATAATCGTTGTATTAGGGGTTGTCTTGTTAGATCGGCTCAATATCGATGATCCTGTAGGCGCAGTTTCAGTGCATGGCATAAACGGGGTTTGGGGCACCTTGGCAATTGGCTTGTTCGGCAAACAAGCCTTAGGATTAGCCAACAACGGTTTATTTTACGGCGGCGGCTTAAAGCAATTAGGGGTACAGTTACTGGGAGTAACAGCGGTTATTATATTTATTTTAATAACCATGGGGATCGTATTTAAGTTAATCGATGCCACAATCGGTTTAAGGGTCAGCCGTGAGGAAGAATTAAGAGGATTAGATATCGGTGAGCACGGCATGGAGTCTTATGCCGGATTTCAGGTGTTTGTTACTGAATAGGGCCGGAGGTAGACAATGAAGCTGATAATCGCAATGATACAGCCACATAAATTGCCCGATGTAAAAAAAGCACTTTATGGCGCTGAAGTCTTTAAGATGACGGTTACTAATGCCTTAGGATGCGGACAGCAAAAAGGCTACACTGAGACATATAGAGGCGTAATACATGAAGTAAATTTACTTAAGAAGGTGCGGCTTGAAATAGCAGTCAATGAAGACTTTGTCGAGCCCACTATAAAAGCCATTATCAAAGGCTCACGATCAGGGAAGATCGGCGACGGCAAGATATTTGTATTGGATTTACCCGAATGCATAAGAATCAGGACAGGTGAAAGAGGCGGTTACGCCATCGGATAAAAAAAGGAGGAAATTAAAATGGCTAACAAGACTAAGCAGGAAATTTTGAAACTAGTAAAAGAAAATGATGTAAAGTTTATCAGACTTTGGTTTACCGATGTATTAGGCCAGGTTAAGAGCTTTGCGATTACGGATAGCGAGCTGGAAAAGGCCATGGAAAACGGGATGGGGTTCGATGGTTCCTCAATTACCGGTTATCAGGATATTGAAGAATCTGATATGATTGCCATGCCTGATCCGGAGACATTTGCATTGTTACCCTGGAGGCCAAGCGAAAAGGCAGTTGCCAGGATGATTTGTGACATAATGAATCCCGACAGAACGCCCTATGAAGGCGATCCGCGTTATGTACTCAAGAAAGCGCTGCAGCGCGCAAAGAAGATGGGGTTTGACCATTATTATTTAGGCCCGGAGTTAGAATATTTTTACTTCAAGAATGATGGGTCTACGCAGATTCTGGATAAAGGCGGTTACTTTGATTTGACTACTCTTGACGTTGCCAGCGACTTAAGAAGAGAAACGGTTTTGGCGCTTGAGAAGATGGGGATTAAAATCGAGTATTCCCATCACGAAGTCGCTCCTTCTCAGCACGAAGTCGATATGCGCTACAAGGATGCCTTAGAGATGGCTGATAGCGTAATCACCTATAGAGTAGTAGTTAAAGAGATCGCCCATAAGCTGGGCGCATACGCTACTTTTATGCCTAAACCCATTTTTGGCCAGAACGGTTCGGGAATGCATACGCATCAGTCGTTATTTAGAGGCGATAAGAATGCTTTTTTTGACGCTAAGTCCAAGGATTTTCTTTCACCAGATGCATATTCTTTCATCGCCGGGCTACTAACGCATGCGAAAGAGATTTGTTCAATCTTTGCACAAACTACTAATTCTTACAAACGCCTGGTTCCCGGTTACGAAGCTCCCGTGTATATTGCCTGGAGCCGAAGAAACAGAAGCGCTTTAGTGAGAGTCCCTTTGTATCATCCGGGCCAGGAAAAAGCGACCCGCTGTGAATTTAGGGCATGCGATCCGGCGTGCAACCCTTATTTGACCTTTGCGGCCATGCTTCAGGCAGGCCTGGAAGGTATAGAGAAGAAGTACAAAGCGCCAGAGCCTATGGATCAGAATTTATATCATCTTTCGGATGCAGAGAAGAAAGAAAAAGGAATCTTGACCCTGCCGGATAGTTTAGGGCAGGCGATTCTGATCACCGAAGGCAGCGAATTGGTCAAGAAAACTTTAGGTGATCATATATTCCCCAGATTTATACAGCTTAAAAAGAAAGAATGGGATGATTACCGAATTCAGGTTCCACAGTACGAACTTGATAAGTATCTTTCTATCGTATAGAAGAAAGCTAACGGTTTTTAATAAAAATGGAAGAGGTAAATGCTTCGAAAAAGCTAGGGTTCTACCATAGCGCTATAGAGGCAATGGAGAAGTCTTTGATTGAAGAGACCTTAGAAAAAACTTTAGGCAATCAGCTTAAGGCCGCAAAGATATTAGCTATTAATCGTAATACTCTAAGGGCTAAGATAAAGAAATTAGGCATTGAAGTTAATCGGTGGAAACTATGAAATTCTTGGGTTTTTTTTAAGGGCAGGTGACTAATGTTTAGGCAGTTTCCTGAAAAACAAGGTCTTTATGATCCGCGGTTTGAGCATGACAGCTGCGGCGTGGGATTCGTATGTAATATTAAAGGCGGCAAATCCAACGCGATCGTAAAGCAGGGTATCGAGGTTTTGCATCGTCTGGCGCATCGCGGAGCGGTAGGCGCGGATCCTAAAACCGGGGACGGCGCAGGGATTTTAATTCAGATGCCACATGAGTTTTTCAAGAAAATTGCTGCGGCAATCAAAATTGATTTGCCTGAACCGGGCGCATACGCAAGCGGATTAGTATTTTTACCTCAAGATAGCCAGGAGCGTGAATTTTGCAAGGGGGTATTTGCTAGGGCGATCAAAGAGCACGGCCAAACTCTTTTAGGGTGGCGAACCGTGCCGATAGATGATTCTGATATCGGGGTGGGCGCTAAAGCCGCCGCACCAGTTTTTGAACAGATTTTTATCGCAAAAAACAGGGATCTTAAAGATATATTAGCCTTTGAAAGAAAGCTTTATGTGATCAGGAGGCAAGTAGAAATTACCATCCGCGCCTCGGGCTTAAAACAAAAAAACGCTTTTTATATTACCAACATCTCCTCCCGCACATTTTCTTATAAAGGGCTACTCATGCCGCAGCAATTAGAGAATTTTTTCCTAGACCTTAAAGATGAAAATATAAAGAGTGCTTTATGCCTGGTGCATTCGCGTTATTCTACCAATACTTTTCCAACCTGGGATTTAGCGCAACCTTTTAGATTCTTGGCACATAACGGAGAGATTAATACTTTACGCGGTAATGTAAATTGGGTAAGCGCGAGAGAACGTCTGATTACCAGCGAGTTATTCGGAACAGACATAGAAAAGTTAAAACCGATTATTGTATCCGGCGGAAGTGATTCTGCGCAACTGGATAACTTTTTTGAGCTTTTAGTGCTTTCGGGCAGATCCCTTGAGCACGCGATGACGATGCTTATTCCCGAGGCCTGGGAGCACGATAACTTCATGGCCAAAGAGATAAGGGATTGCTATGAATATCACGCCTGTTTCATGGAGCCCTGGGATGGTCCGGCAGCAATCGCTTTTACCGACGGACAGAATATCGCCGCAATACTAGACAGAAACGGTCTGCGGCCCGCACGTTATATTGTCACAAAAGAAGATTTTGTGGTGATGGCCTCTGAGGTTGGGGTTCTGAATATAGATCCTGCAGAGATTAAGACGTCCGGAAGGCTTGAGCCGGGCAAGATGTTTTTTGTTAATACTGAGTTAGGTTGTATAGTAGGCGATTCCCAGATTAAAGAAAACCTGTCTAAACGCAAGCCTTATGGTAGCTGGATTGCGCAAAATATGGTAGATCTGGATAAAATTTTTGGTAGCGGTACTATTAATCAAAAATCCGAAAAGATCATATCGTCGCTGCGGGCATTTGGTTATTCCAGGGAAGACCTAAAGATGATTTTGGCGCCTATGGCCCGGGAGGCAAAGGAACCGGTCGGTTCCATGGGAAATGATACCCCGCATGCCTTTTTGTCAAAGAACCCGCAGCTTCTCTACAGCTATTTTAAACAACTTTTTGCCCAGGTAACTAATCCGGCCATAGACCCGATTAGGGAAAAACTAGTGATGAGCCTGGACAGCTATATCGGCCCCGACCAGAATATTCTAGAGGAGACAGCTTTACATTGCCATAAGCTTAAGGTAAGAAACCCCATCTTGACGGATGAGGAGCTGCAGAAAATACGCGATATCAGTGTCAACGGTTTTAAAACAAAGACTATTTATACCTTTTTTGATTTGGCAAGCGGCCGAGAAGGTTTTGTGCAGGCGCTGGAGAGAATTTGTTTTGAAGCCGAATACGCCATTGAGAAAGGATACTCTTTCGTAATATTGAGCGACCGCGGCGCCGACAAAGATAATGTGGCGCTCCCCGCGCTTTTAGCCGCCAGTGCCGTACATCAACACCTGGTAAGAAAAACCATTCGTTCTCAGGTGGCAATAGTAGTTGAAAGCGCAGAGCCCAGAGAGGTGCATCACTTCGCTTTGCTTTTTGGTTTTGGCGCGGATTGCGTAAATCCATACCTGGCTTACGAAACAATAGAGTATTTGGTTGCCGAAAAACAGGTTAGCCTAGATATTAAAAAGGCGCTTAAGAATTACAATAAAGCATTAACCGATGGTTTATTAAAAATATTATCCAAAATGGGGATATCTACCTTAAGAAGTTACCGCGGAGCGCAGATATTTGAGGCATTAGGCTTGGCCGATGAGTTCATAAACAAATATTTTACCGGAACAGTCTCGCGTATCGCAGGAGTGAACCTTGGGGGGATAGCCGATGAAACAATAAAAAGACATAGGGATGCTTATCCCGAAAGAGGCAGCGAGATTTCTTATTTAGACAGCGGGGGAGTTTACCAATGGAAAAAAGAAGGGGAATCCCATCTTTGGAATCCCGAGAGTATTGCTGCTTTACAAGATGCTACGCGAGAAAACGACAAGGATAAATATAAAGAATTTGCGCAATTGATCAACAATCAAAAAGCTAGTCCAGTGACTTTGCGCAGCCTTTTAAAGCTTAAAGAAGGTAATCCCGTTGCAATCAATGAGGTTGAGCCGGCCGAAAGCATTATGAAACGTTTTGCTACCGGGGCAATGAGTTTTGGCTCGATCAGCAGCGTAGCGCATGAGACAATCGCTATCGCCATGAACCGAATAGGAGGCAAATCCAATACTGGCGAGGGCGGCGAAGACCCGAATAGATTTATACCTTTGCCTAACGGAGATTCCAAGAGGTCCGCCATAAAGCAGGTTGCTTCCGGAAGATTCGGCGTGACCATAAACTATTTGGTTAATGCAGATGAAATCCAGATTAAAATTGCCCAGGGAGCAAAACCAGGTGAAGGGGGACAGTTACCCGGGCATAAAGTAAGTGAAGTCATTGCCCGGACCAGGCATACCACTCCGGGGGTGACCTTAATCTCTCCTCCTCCGCACCATGATATATATTCTATTGAGGATTTAGCGCAATTGATTTTTGATTTAAAGAATGCTAATCCTCGTGCGCGAGTAAGCGTCAAGTTAGTATCAGAGATAGGCGTAGGTACTGTCGCTGCCGGGGTAGCCAAAGGCCATGCCGGTATGATTCTTATCTCTGGAGGGGACGGAGGAACGGGCGCATCTCCAAAAAGTTCGATCAGGCATGCAGGGCTTCCCTGGGAATTAGGCCTTTCCGAGACACACCAGACACTTTTACTTAATAATTTACGTTCAAGGGTGCGCCTGCAAACTGACGGACAAATGCGCACCGGGCGCGATGTAGCTATCGCTGCTTTATTAGGGGCTGAAGAATTCGGTTTTTGCACTGCGGTACTGGTAGTAATCGGCTGTGTTATGTTAAGGCATTGCCATTTGAATAATTGTTCAGTGGGCGTGGCGACACAAGACAGCATTTTACAGAAAAGATTCAGAGGGCGGCCGCAATATATAGTGAATTATTTTCATTTTGTAGCCGAGGAATTACGCCAGATCATGGCCGGTTTAGGCATAAGAACAGTAGATGAAATGATCGGCAGGACCGACCTGCTTGAGCTCAACAAGGATTGCATACCTTCAAAAGCAGAAGGACTGGATTATTCTAAGGTTCTTTATAAACCAGAACTTTCTGAAGATACGGCTAAATACTATACGCTAAAACAGGAGAGCGGATTGGATGCTGCTTTGGATAAAGAGCTGATTGAAAAGTGCAAGGATACTCTTGATAAGAATGCGCCGGTTGAGCTTGCCTTTAAAATAAATAATACCAACAGGGCCACGGGTGCAATGTTAAGCGGTGAGGTAGTAAGAAGATGTGGGTACAGCACGCTCTTAGAAGACACCATAGTCTGTAAGTTTCAGGGTACTGCCGGGCAGAGCTTCGGAGCATTTTTGGTAAAGGGAATTACCTTTGAATTAGAAGGGATGACCAATGATTATGTAGGAAAGGGCATCTCAGGAGGAAAAATTATAATTTACCCCGACCGGAAAGCGCATTTTAAGCCCGATGATAATATTATCATCGGTAATACTAGTTTTTACGGGGCCACTTCAGGGGAGGCTTATATTAACGGTGTTGCCGGAGAAAGATTCTGCGTTAGAAATTCCGGGCTCTATGCGGTCGTGGAGGGAGTGGGTGATCATGGTTGCGAATACATGACCGGAGGAAGAGTTGCAGTTTTAGGAAGGACCGGAAGAAATTTTGCCGCAGGTATGTCTGGCGGGATTGCCTATGTATATGATGAAGACAAAACCTTCAAAGATAAATGTAATCTGGATATGGTGGAATTGGAAGAGATTAAAGAGGAGGATAAAGATACGATATACATCTTATTGCATAATCACTTTAAATATACAAGGAGTCAGAAAGCAAAACAGATAATAGATAATCTGTCGCAGGAATTAAAAAAGTTTATTAAGGTTATGCCTATAGAATACAAGCGTGTTTTAGAAGGAGTAAACCTAGAAAAAAAGCTGGATTTAGTGGAGGCTTCTGATGGGTGATTCCAGGGGTTTTTTAAAAGTTGCCAGGCAAGACGGGAAATGTAGGGAAGTCTGTGAGCGTATTCGGGATTTTAAGGAAGTCGCCGAATTACGGCCTGAAAAAAAATCGCAAGAACAGACCTCGCGCTGCATGGATTGCGCTACGCCTTTTTGCCATTGGGGATGTCAGATAGGAAACTATATCCCAGAGTGGAATGACTATGTATTTCAAGGCAATTGGAAGGAGGCAATTACGTTATTAGAGGCTACTAATAATTTACCCGAGGTAACCGGCCGGGTCTGTCCTGCAATATGCGAATACGCCTGCGTATTAGGTTTAAACGACGATGCAGTGACTATCCGCGAAAATGAGTTGGCAATAATAGAGTTCGGTTTTAGCAACGGTCTAATTAAACCAAAACAAATAAATAATAGAACAGGCAAAAAAGTTGCGGTGATTGGCTCGGGTCCGGCAGGCCTTTCTTGCGCGGCGCAACTTAATCGAGCCGGCCATAAAGTTATTGTTTTTGAACGGGATGATAAAGTCGGGGGGATGTTACGCTATGGAATTCCGGACTTTAAATTAGAAAAGAATATTATCGAGCGGCGTATCGACATATGGAAAGAAGAAGGCGTTGATTTTAAGACCGGCGTAGAGGTAGGTAAAGACCATTCTACTGATAAACTTTTGGCTGAATTCGATGCTATTTGTTTGGCGTGCGGCTGTCGTGTTCCCAGGGACCTGAAAATAGAAGGAAGACAATTAAAGGGAATATATTTTGCTATGGATTACCTGACTCAGTCAAACCAACGCATAGCCGGGAAAAGTTTTACCAAAGAGCAATTAATCGATGCTAAGGATAAAAAAGTGGTAATAATAGGCGCGGGAGATACCGGCGCTGATTGTATAGGCGTAGCGCATAGACAGGGCGCGAAATGTGTAGTCCAGATTGAAATTTTAGCCAGGCCTCCCGAATGTAGATTAAAAGACTACCCCTGGCCGAAGTACCCGCGGCTTTTAAAAACTTCGAGTTCCCATGAAGAGGGATGCCAGCGCTACTGGGAAGTAATGACTAAGCGTTTTATCGGCGAAAAAGGCTTTCTAAAAAAGTTATCCTGCGTAAAGGTAGAATCCATGAAAGAGATTCCGGTAAGCGAGTTTGAAATCGAGGCAGACTTAGTAATTTTAGCGATGGGTTTCCTGCAGCCGGAGCATTCAGGGTTACTTTCGCAGTTAGGTGTCGAATTTGATGCGCGCGGCAACGTAAAGACAGACGAAAATTATATGACTTCGGCTAAAAAGGTATTTTCTGCGGGAGATATGCGCCGCGGGCAATCATTGGTGGTTTGGGCAATTGCCGAGGGAAGGCAATCCGCCCATTTTATCGATAAGTATTTAATGGGTAAGAGCTATTTACCGTTGATGTAAATAACCAACCCTATACCCACTTCACCTTATCGAAGCGGTGGGTACGCCGTTTTCTGCGGCGGGATGGATTGGTATTCCGCTTCTGCGGAAGGGGGATAGCAAGATGATTAGCACGGGAATAAAGGGATTAGATAGAATAATTACCGGTTTAAGGGTAGGGGATAATGTAGTTTGGCAGATAGACGATATAACAGACTATATTAACCTGGTAGAGCCTTTTGTGCAAGAAGCGCTAAGGGAAAAAAAGAAAGTTATTTATATGCGCTTTGCCGCGCATAAAGAAGTGCTTAAGCCGGCAAAAGGCATAACACGCTATGAGCTTAACGCTTATGCCGGCTTCGAGTCTTTTACCGCCAAGGTAAATGATATTATTACCCGGGAAGGCGAAGGGGCATATTATGTATTTGATTGTCTTTCTGAATTGCTCTTGGCCTGGGCTACAGATTTGATGATCGGAAACTTCTTCATGGTTACCTGCCCGTATCTTTACGAGCTTAAAACCGTAACTTATTTTTCGATACTGCGCAATAACCACTCTTTTAAATCTATTGCCCGGATACGCGAAACTGCCCAGCTGCTTATGGATGTTTACCATTGCGAAAAGAGTTTCTATATACACCCCTTAAAGGTATGGAACCGATATTCTCCGACTATGTTTCTGCCGCACCAAAAAGAAGGGGATACCTTTATCCCCATCACCGATAGCGTCAATGCGGTAAAAATATTATCAGACATCCGCGACAGGGGCCTAGAGGGCGCAAAGAGATATCTCGATTATTGGGATCGCCTGTTCCTTGAGGCAGAAGATCTACTCAAAAAAAATGCCGCAAAAGAAAAGATCAAAGAGATGGTTAAAAAACTTTGCGGCATAATGATGACTAAAAACAAAAAGATTCTCAACTTAGCGATGCGTAATTTTTCACTTGAGGAGCTCATCGATGTAAAGTCTAGATTAATCGGTACAGGTTTTATCGGTGGTAAAGCCGTAGGTATGCTTTTAGCCAGGAAGATATTAGCCAGTAATTCCGCACTTAATTGGCAGGAACTTTCAGAGCCGCATGATTCCTTCTACATCGGATCGGATATATTTTATTCCTATATTGTAGAAAACCACTGGTGGAAATTGCACATCCAGCAGAAAGCCGAGGCAGGATATTTTAACATTGCGAAAATCTTAAAAGAAAAAATGCTTTATGGAGTATTTCCAGATGAAATTATGGAGCAGTTTCAGCAGATTATCGAATATTTTGGCTCGTCACCGATTATAATCCGCTCTAGCTCGTTATTAGAGGATGGATTTGGCAATGCCTTTGCCGGAAAGTACGAGAGTATATTTTTGGCAAACCAGGGTTCACCTGAGCAAAGATACATCCAGTTCGCCGAGGCAGTAAAGAGAATTTACGCCAGCACCATGGGTGAGGACGCCCTTGCTTACAGGAAGCAGAGGGGTTTAGATAAACTGGATGAACAGATGGCCCTTCTGGTGCAGCGTGTTTCAGGCGCTCACCACAAAGAGTATTTCTTCCCGGATCTAGCAGGAGTCGGAGTTTCACATAATACATATGTATGGAATAAAAGCATGGATCCCAAGGCCGGATTGCTGAGGTTGGTATTCGGACTAGGCACTAGGGCGGTTAACCGCGTGGAAGGCGATTATCCAAGGATGGTGGCATTAGATAATCCTTTGCAAAGGCCATATGCCGAGAAAGAGGATTTAAGAAAATTCTCACAACATGAGGTTGACCTGATTAATACAAAAGAGAACCTGCTTAAGAGCGTTCCTTTTGAGAGGCTGATTAGCGAAAATTCCTATACGGAAATAGAGCGGATTGCGTCAAGAGATTATGAACTTAGTAAAATGATGAGCGAAAGGGGTTCAAAAGACAAGGTGTATTGGACGCTGACGCTTGATAATGTATTCAAGAACAAAGGTTTTTCAGATTCTTTTCAAAAAATATTAAAATCGCTTGAAAATAGTTACAATTATCCGGTTGAGATAGAGTTCACTGTAAATTTTACCGAGAACGGTGTGTTTAAAATAAATCTCTTACAATGCCGGCCGCTGCAGATAGCCGGAAGCGGCCTAAAGGTTGAGATACCGGAAAAAATAAATAAGGAAGATATATTTTTTAAATCTAGCGGTTATTTTCTGGGGGGTAATATATCGCAGCAAATTAAATGGATTATAACCGTAGATCCCCAAAAGTATAGCAATCTGGTATTGTCGGGTAAGTATGAAGTTGCCCGCATAATAGGAAAGTTAAATAGAAATATAAAAAGCAGGAAGGAAATACCTACTCTGCTTATGGGTCCAGGAAGATGGGGTACTACGACTCCCTCTCTGGGCGTGCCGGTTAAATTTGCGGAAATAAATAACGTAGCCGCCTTGAGTGAAATAGCTTTTTCAACCGGAAATCTTATGCCCGAATTATCGTACGGCACGCATTTCTTCCAGGATTTAGTAGAAACAAACATATTCTACGTGGCACTTTTTCCGGATAAAGAAGGAGTTGTTTTTAATGAAATTTGGTTAAGCGAGTTAAAAAATTTATTTACCGAACTTATACCTGAATCCCCCAGGTTCGGAGAGCTTATCGGCGTGTATGATGTGGGCGCAAAAGGTTTAAAGATAATGTCTGATGTGTTATCGCAAAAGGTTATAGCTTTTTCTGCCAGAAAAAAATATCTAGATGAAAGATAAATAGTTCTGAAGGTAAAATTTCGCTAATGCCGGCGGCAGGTTATTTAAAAAAAGAAATTGGAGGCTAATATATGTGTGGAATATTTGGCGTCTATCCTTATAAAGCAGCCTCGGAAATCACCTCTTTGGGGCTCTATGCACTGCAGCACCGGGGAGAAGAGGCGGCAGGGATAGTTACCCGTAACGGTAACAAGGTATATCTACATAAATCTTTAGGGCTAGTCAGTGATGTTTTTGAAGAAAGGACTCTTAAGGGCTTGCGCGGAGAGATGGGCATTGGGCATGTGCGTTATTCTACCACCGGAAGCAGCAATATAAAGAATACCCAGCCCTTTTATGTGCGCTCAAAAATCGGCGATATTGCCATTGCCCATAACGGCAATCTGATTAATGCCCAGGAATTAAGAGACTGCATGGAAGAAAAAGGGGCTTTGTTTCAAACCACGATGGATTCGGAAATTATTGTGCATCTTTTGGCGCATAGCCCGGACAGGGATTATAAACAGGCAATGACTTGGGCTTTAGGCAAGCTTCGGGGCGCTTATTCCGTGGTGATGATGTTTAATGATATTATGGTCGGCGCCAGGGATACCTTTGGTTTTCGTCCCCTGTGCCTGGGGAAATTGAACGCTGCCTGGATTTTGGCCAGCGAGACCTGTGCATTGGACCTGGTAGGAGCTGAATATGTAAGAGACGTGGAGCCCGGGGAGATAGTCTTTATTCATAAAGATAGATTGGAATCAATCAAGCCCCTGGAGAATACCTGCCTGGCCCACTGTATTTTTGAATACATTTATTTTGCCCGGCCGGATAGTAATATTTTCGGACATAATGTTTATCTGGCGCGTAACCGTCTGGGAAGGGCGCTGGCTATAGAGTTCCCCAGCAAGGTAGATTTTGTCATGCCCATTCCTGATTCAGGGGTGTATGCGGCATTAGGTTTCTCGCAGGTTTCTGGTATCCCTTTTGAAATAGGCATGATTCGTAATCATTATATCGGCCGTACCTTTATTCAACCCCGGCAGCTTACGCGGGATTTCCGGGTAAAGGTAAAACTTAACCCGTTGAAGGATATATTGCGCAATAAAAACGTGATAGTTATCGAAGATTCTATTGTGCGGGGAACAACCAGCAGGGCCAGGATAAAAACCTTGCGCCAGGCTGGGGCAAAACAAGTGCATATGCGTGTGAGTTGTCCACCCTTAAGATATCCCTGTTTCTACGGCATTGATTTCCCCACCAAAAAAGAACTGATTGCCGCCAGGCACAGCATTGAATGGATTAAGAAATTTATCGGCGTAGATTCTTTAGAGTATTTAAGTCAGGAGGGCATGCTTTCTGCCATGCCATTACCAAAAGATAATTTCTGTACTGCCTGTTTCGACGGAAAGTATCCTATAAAAGCACCCCGGAGGCTCTCCAAGTGCGCTTTAGAACGGAGGTAAGCATATGGCAAAATATATTTTTATTACGGGTGGTGTGATTTCAAGCTTAGGAAAAGGTATCACCAGTGCTTCCATCGGAAAGATTCTGGAATCGCGGGGATTAAAGGTAAGCCTGATGAAGTTTGACCCCTACATCAATGTTGATCCCGGCACCATGAATCCTTACCAACACGGTGAGGTTTATGTTACCGAAGACGGAGCAGAGACGGACCTAGACCTGGGGCATTATGAGAGATTTACCCATGCCCAGGGCACCAATTTTAACAATGTTACTACCGGTCAGGTTTATCATGCCGTGATTTCAAAAGAAAGGCACGGCGATTATTTAGGTAAGACTATTCAGGTAATCCCGCATATTACCGGTGAAATAAAGGATAGGGTTAAGAAGGTAGCCAAGGTTTCCGGCGCCCAGATTGTGATTGCCGAAATCGGCGGAACCGTAGGGGATATTGAGAGTCTTCCTTTTTTGGAAGCAGCCAGGCAGCTCGGTTTAGAGCTCGGCGAGGATAATGTTTTATATATCCATGTGACGCTAGTCCCCTTTATTAAATGCGCCGAGGAGATAAAGACCAAGCCTACCCAGCACAGCGTAGGGACATTACGCGAAATCGGGATTCAGCCGGATGTCTTAATCTGTCGTACGGAAAAGGCATTATCTAACGAGATAAAAGAAAAGATTTCGCTTTTTTGCAATGTTCAGAAAGAGGCGGTTATCGAGGCAAGGGACGTAGCCTCGATTTATCAGATACCCCTGGTCTTTAAAGAGCAGGTTTTAGACGAGATAATCCTGACACACTTTAAATTGATTTCCCATTCCTCGCAGCTGGATAGCTGGGAAAAGGATGTGGTAGAGAGGGCCTTGAATCCTAAAGACAAAGTCAGCATTGCTTTAGTGGGAAAATATATAAGTCTGCAGGATGCGTATAAATCTATTTATGAAGCCCTGGCGCATGCCGGGATTGCCAATAATGCAAGGGTAGAGGTAAAAAAGATTGATTCCGAAGACATCGAGAAGCATGGGGTCAAGAAACTTTTATCCGGCGTAAGCGGGATTCTCGTTCCCGGAGGTTTTGGCTATCGCGGGATCGAAGGTAAGATTAAAGCGATTAGATATGCCCGCGAGAATAATATTCCTTTTCTGGGGTTATGCCTGGGGATGCAGTGCGCGGTAATCGAGTTTGCCAGGAATGTCTGCGGTTTTAAAGATGCGAATTCTTCGGAGTTTAAGCCTAAGACAAAGCATCCGGTAATCAGTTTATTAGAGGAACAAAGGAGAGTCAGGGATATGGGCGGGACCATGCGCCTGGGGGCTTACCCCTGTAAAATAAAGAAAGACAGCTTAGCCTTTATGATGTATAATAGGGCCGCAATTTCCGAGAGGCATCGGCACAGATACGAGTTCAATAATAAGTTTAGAAAGATATTTAAAAAGAAGGGGATGGATTTCTCCGGTATATACCCGCAGAAAAACCTCGTTGAGATTGTAGAAATTAAGAATCATCCTTACTTTATAGCGGTGCAGTTCCATCCGGAATTTAAATCCAAACCAGACCAGGCTCACCCCTTATTCAGGGGCTTTATTAGCGCAGCAAAAACCAGGGACGGTTCTCACCACGTGTAGGGACGGTTCTCACCACAAAGCAGAACTGTCCCCCTTAAGGGGGACAGTTCCCGATTATGTTGAGAACCGTCCCCAAAAAAAGATGATACTAGCATTAGAATCAGGCAAAATATTCAAGGGTAAATCTTTTGGCGCAGACGGCGAAAGATGCGGAGAGGTAGTTTTTAATACCAGCATGTGCGGCTACCAGGAGATTTTAACCGATCCTTCTTACAAAGGTCAGATTGTAACGATGACGTATCCTTTAATCGGAAATTATGGCATAAATAAAGAGGATGTGGAGTCGTGTAAGATTTTCTTAGAGGGGTTTGTGGTCAAGGAATTCAGCAAAATCGCCAGTAATTGGCGTAAAGAGAAGCCCCTGGATGAATATTTGAAAAAAAACAATATTCTAGGCATCGAGGGAATTGATACGCGCAGTCTTACTTTACATATTCGGGAAGCCGGAGCCATGCGCGCGGTTTTATCCACTAAAGATTCGGACGAAAAAAGGTTAGTGGAGAAAGCCCGGAGTTCACCGGGATTAGTAGGTATAGATTTAGTCAAGGAGGTCACCGGCAACAGGCAATATATCTGGAATAAGGCAGCCAAGACGTTATATAAGGTGGTGGTGCTTGATTGCGGGGTCAAATATAATATTTTAAGAGAGCTGATGAAGCATAATTGTCAGGTAATAGTTGTGCCGGCGCAAACCTCAGCCGAAGAGGTCCTGAAATTAAAACCCGACGGAATTCTGCTTTCTAATGGTCCGGGAGACCCGGCAGCAGTAAAATACGTCGTTGAAAATACGCGTAAACTCATCGGAAAAGTGCCTATATTTGGTATCTGCTTAGGGCATCAGATGTTGGGTTTGGCCTTAGGCGGTAAGACTTATAAGCTGAAGTTTGGCCACCACGGCGCAAACCATCCGGTAAAAGACCTGGCAACCGGAAAGATTGCCATTACGGTGCAGAATCACGGTTTTTGCGTAGACATAGATTCGCTTAATAAAAAAGAGGTCGAGATTACCCACATAAATTTAAATGACCAGACCTTGGAGGGGATAAGACACAAGAAATTGCCGGTTTTCTCCGTACAATTTCATCCCGAAGCCGCTGCCGGACCGCATGACGCGAATTATCTTTTTGGCGACTTTATTAAAATGATGAAAAAGCATAAATAAAAATGCCCAAGCGTACCGACATTAAGAAAATATTAATTATTGGCTCTGGCCCGATAATCATCAGCCAGGCCTGCGAATTCGATTATTCCGGAACCCAGGCCTGCAAGGTTTTGGAGCAGGAAGGATACGAAGTAATTTTGGTCAATTCCAATCCGGCTACCATCATGACTGATCCGGAATTGGCGGATAAAACCTATGTTGAGCCGATAACCACAGAGGTCCTAGAGAAGATAATCGCCAAGGAGCGACCGGATGCGCTATTGCCTACCTTGGGAGGTCAGACTGCTTTAAATGCCGCGGTGGATTTAGCAAAGCATGGCATAATAAAAAAATATAAAGTAGAAGTAATCGGAGCGAATATCCAGGCGATTAAAAAAGGAGAGGACAGAAAGCTCTTTAAAGAGGCAATGCAGAAGGCGGGTCTGGATTTACCCAAGAGCGCTCAGGCCTATAACTTAAAAGAGGCCGAGGAGATTGCAAATAGAATGGGATTTCCTTTAATTATCCGGCCGAGTTTTACTTTGGGCGGAACAGGAGGGGGCATTGCCTATAATGCCCAGGAGTTTCGGGAGATAGCCAAGCGCGGTTTAGAATCAAGCATTATTAGCGAGGTGCTTATCGAGGAGTCAGTAGCAGGCTGGAAGGAATTCGAGTTAGAGGTCATGCGTGACCGCCAGGATAACGTGGTGATTATCTGCACTATCGAGAACCTTGATCCGATGGGGGTGCATACCGGAGACAGTATTACGGTTGCCCCGATACAGACATTGACAGACAGAGAGTATCAGAAGATGAGAGACGCAGCCATTGTCTGTATCCGGGCTATCGGCGTGGAAACCGGCGGTTCGAATATCCAGCCAAGCTAGCCGTGGGATATACCTTGGATGAGATACCCAACGATATTACAAAAGAAACCCCCGCCTGCTTTGAGCCGGCAATTGACTATTGCGTGGTAAAAATCCCGCGTTTTACTTTTGAGAAGTTTCCCCGCACGGATCCCGGTCTGACTGTTTCCATGAAATCCGTGGGCGAGGCAATGGCGATCGGCAGGACCTTTAAGGAGGCTTTGCAGAAGGGCTTACGCTCGCTGGAGATAAAAAAGTTTGGATTAGAAACTTTACTTTTTTCAAAATCCATCGATAGCAAGACCGATGAAGCCAATATGGAGAAGATTCGGAGTAAATTAAGAGTTCCTAATGCGGAAAGAATTTTTTATCTGGGGGATGCCTTTCGCGCCGAAATGGATTTAGAGGAAATTTATCAGATTACCAAAATCGATCGATGGTTTTTATATAATATAAAAGAGATTATCGATTTAGAAAGAGAGATTACGCAGAATAAAGATAATCTGGATGATGGGCTTTTGGTTAAAGCAAAGGAATTTGGTTTTAGCGACCGGCAGCTGGCAGACTTATTGGATAAGAAAGAAGAAGAAATTTACGCCTGGCGAAAGAAACTTGATCTCAAGCCCGAGTTTAAATTAGTGGATACCTGCGCTGCAGAATTCAAGGCATTTACCCCTTATTATTACTCTACCTACGATAAATAATACCTCCTTCGGCCGATTTTCTCAGCAGAGAAATTTATTAGCTATTATTTTAAAAGTGATATAATAAAATCAGGGCTGCGGCTTAAGGATTGCCGATTTTAATCAAAGCTGACTAGGATGAAAGAAAAAATATTAATAGTTGATGATGAGAAAGATATTGTCAAAATGCTTGATTACAATTTTAGAAAAGAAGGTTATCGGACAATATCGGCATCTGATGGAGAGGATGCTCTGGATGCGGCGCTACGCGAAAGCCCGAATATAATCATCTTGGATTTAATGCTTCCCGGTATTGATGGCCTGGAAGTTTGTAAAACCCTACGCAAAGAGTCAAAAACTGCCTACATTCCTATTATTATGTTGACAGCTAAAACCCAGGAAACAGATAAAATCATCGGCTTGGAGCTGGGAGCCGATGATTATGTAACCAAGCCATTTAGCCCCAGAGAACTGGTTGCGCGTGTAAAAGCCATACTTCGTCGAATCCAAGGGAAGGAAAAGACGCCGGAAATTTTAAAGATAGGCGATCTTACAATAGACTTTTCTAAAATAGAAGCGCAGCTAAAGGGTAAGCCCGTAGAACTTACCGCTAAAGAGTTCGAGCTATTAAAGACCTTGGTTAAAGCCAGACCCCGGGTATTATCACGCGATTATCTTTTGGATACTATTTGGGGTTTTGACCACGCGGTAGAAATACAAACCCGCACCGTAGATGTGCACATACGTACCTTGCGTAAAAAACTAAAAAACCAGTCTAGGCATATAGTCACGGTAAAAAACTACGGCTACAGGTTTCAAGAAGATGAAGATTAAGGCCTGGAATCTAAAAACTAAATTATTAGCTTCCTACCTTTTTATCGTTCTTGTCTCGTTTACTTTTGTAGCTCATTTCTTAGATAAAAATTTAGAGAGACTCTCCTTAAGTGAAATAAAATCTTCCCTAGTTAATCAAGCCAATTTAATCGCTAGCCAAATTCCTGCGGAACAATTAAAGGTCCGAGATTCGGTTTCTTTGAGCGAATTAACTTCTGTCTTAGCCAAAAAAATACAAGGACGCATTACCGTCATTGCCTTTTCCGGAAAGGTTCTTGCTGATTCCGAAAGAAAGCAGAAGGACTTGGCGGCTATGGAAAATCACGCTGACCGTCCGGAAGGAAAATCTGCTTTAACTTCAGGATTAGGAGAAGAATTGCGTTATTCCTCCACTTTAAAAATAGATATGCTATATATTGCTATCCCCATAAGGGAAGGGATAGATGTAATCGGCGTCTTAAGATTATCCCTTCCTCTTACTCAAATCCAGAAACAATTAGCAGCGATTAGAAATACCATTGCCATCAGCCTTATCTTTGCCTTGGGTTTGGCTTTTGTATTGGGTACGTTATTGGCGCAAAGTATTATAAAGCCCATAAATAGAATTATTCACAGTGCCCGTAAGTTTTCTCAGGGTAACTTTAGCCATCAGATATTAATTGATTCAAAGGATGAAATAGGAGAGCTGGCGTACACCCTGAATAAAATGACCCAGGATATAGAAGACAAGATTGAAGAATTAGAACTGCGTAACCAGCATTTGGCCGCCATTTTACAGAGTATGGCAGAAGGTATAATCGTGGTAGATAACAAAAGTCGAATACTCTCCTTAAATTCTCCTGCCGAAAACATTTTTAATATTACAAAAGAAGAGGCCAACAATAAGTTATTCCTTGAAGCCATACCCAACAATGATATAGCCGAGCTCATCAATGAAGTTTTGGAAAAGAAGGAATTCTTATCACGGGAACTTTCTCTGGTATGGCCGGTACAAAAGATATTCCAAATTGACGTTTCCCCGATTTTTGAAAAAAAGCGGACGAGCGGTTGTCTGATTGTTATACACGATATCACCGAGATTAGAAGGCTGGAGACTATGCGCCGCGATTTTGTAGCCAACGTTTCCCACGAATTAAAGACTCCCCTTACCTCTATAAAAGGATTCACTGAAACTTTGCTGGAGGGGGCGTGGCGGGATGAGAAAAATGTCCAGCATTTCCTGGGGATTATTCGGGAACACTCCCAACGTCTGGATAATCTTGTAAATGATCTTTTGAGCCTTTCGCATCTTGAGTCGAAAGAGATAGTTTTGGATAGGGGCAACATAAATATTAAAGAGTTCCTCGATGAAATCCTGTCCGGATTTAAGGCGCAGTTGAAAAATAGCCATATCCAGGTCCATAACGATTTACCCGTTAAATCATCAATAAAAGCCGATAAGAATAAATTAAACCAGGTTTTTACCAATCTTATTGATAACGCCATCAAATTTAATAAAGAAAAGGGCTCTGTCAGGATTTATAGTCAGGATTCCGCTGATTTTGTTAAGATAGTTATAGAAGATACGGGTATGGGTATCCCCCCCAAAGACCTACCCAGGATTTTTGAGCGTTTTTACCGCGTGGATAAGGGGCGTTCGCGCGAAATGGGCGGTACTGGCCTGGGTCTGGCCATAGTCAAGCATATCGTGGAGTTACACGGCGGCATGGTTAGCGTAGAAAGCAACGAAGGTCTGGGCGCTACTTTCTGGTTCACTCTTCCCAAATAGTAGGGACGGTTCTCGGGGCGTTCGGGGACGGTTCTCACCACAAAGCAGAACCGTCCCTGTTAAAGTATTGACAGGCGGTTATTCTGTGTTACAATTATTAGAAAAGTAATACTTAATTGGGGCTTGAGATGAGTAGCTTAGTGCGTTTTGGTGTATCTTTAGAAAAGGATCTACTGTCAAAGTTTGACCAGCGGATTAGAGAAAAAAAATATACTAACCGCTCCGAGGCCCTGAGGGATTTAATCCGCGAAGACCTGGTTAAAAAAGAGTGGCAGGAAAACAAGGAAATCTCGGGAGCGATTACGCTCATTTATGATCACCATAAAAGAGAATTGCTTGACAGAATTACAGATATTCAGCATGATTTTCAGAAACTCATCATCTCCACTCAACATATTCACCTGGACCACAATAATTGTCTAGAGATCGTCGCAATCAGAGGTAAATCTAGAGAAGCACAGAAGTTGGCCGAGACCCTTAAGGCTATTAAGGGGGTCAAACACGGCACCTTAAGCATGTCCAGTAATTTTATAATACTAGGGAGGTAGCGATGAAGTCGCGTATTATTGTATTTATTTTATCATTAGAGTTTATATTTTGGGTTAATCTTAGCCATATCTTTGCCGAGAGCCAGGAAGGACTGGAGTGGGAACCGCTTTCTGCCGGTCCGGTAACTACCTGGACTGCTCCTGTTTGCAGCTCGGGTGAATTTGTGGTGCAACCTTTTTTATTTTATACGCGTACCAGAGGGGTTTTTAATGGTAGAGGACACTATGATTCTTTGCCTGGGGGCGATAAGAGAATCCAGTATCAGGAGCAACTTTTTATGCAATACGGGCTCCTTGAGCGTTTAGAAATTTCTAGCCTCTTAGTTTATCAGCAGAACTACGTAAAAGAAGGCGGGCTTAAGGCGCATGCGCGGGGATTGGGCGATAGCTATCTTTTTTTGCGCTATTGCGCGCTGGAGGAAAGCGATTTATATCCGCACATAACCGGTGTATTCCAATTAAAAATTCCCACCGGAAAATACCAGCATTTAGATCTCGCTAAACTTGGTGCTGACTCTATGGGGAGCGGCACTTATGACCATGGATACGGCGTTATCCTTTCTAAAAAGTTTAAACCTTTAGTATTACATTTTGATTTAATATATTCTTTCCCGGTCGAACGAAAAATAGACGGCATTAAAACCCAGTATGCGGGATATTTAAATTATGACTTTGGAGTGGAATACTTTTTGCCTAAAAGATTTAATCTGTTGTTAGAGCTAAATGGCTATGCGCAAGGAGACCAGGAAGAAAACGGTGCAAAGATACCTTCTTCCGACAGCCAAAGCCTTGCCATTGCCACGGGAGTAGGTTGGTCTAACGAAAAAATTCAAACTTTATTAGTTTATCAGAGGACGCTTACCGGCACTAACAGCGACGCCAATGATTCGGCTGTGTTAACCTTAGTTTATGGTTTTTAAAGTAGAAACACTCAAATCAATAGGATGATTTGGTGTTCGCTTACTGCGGGAACGCCCGAACCTATCGGATGGTTCGGCGTCCTGTTTTCTACAGGAGGAGGTGAAGGAAGATGTGTTATACCGTACCAACAGCAGCAGCTATAGTTACAACCTTTATCTGGAAGAAAAATAGGTCCCTTGGTCTTTGGTGGCTTTTGCTCCTTTTTTACGGAGGCGCCCTTTTTGGAGTAATCGACCATCTATGGAACGGGGAGTTGTTTTTGATTTCCGAAAATTGGGTGAGAGATTTTGCTCTGGGATTTGTAATCACCGGCGCAATAATTATAGCCTGGTTTGTGATTATGGCAGTAGCAAAAAATAGCCCCGTTATGAGCTCCGATTTAAACACCGCCCGTAACTAATCCTAGGGACAGCGCCTACTTTTCTTCAGTGGATAGCAAAAAGTAGGCGCTGTCCCTACTTATCAACTTTACCTAAATTTTACCTGCCCTTAAAGAAAATTTAATAGCTTTTTTTTATACTTATCTTAAAATTGCGAAATAACAACAAGTATGTAACAAAAGGAGGAGGTATGAAACAAGCAGTTTTATTAGCATCAGTTTTAATATTGTTTTTTTGTGGTACTGCTTATGCTTATGATGACGGCGATTTTCAAGTCTGGAATACGAATGGCCAGGATTTTAAAATTAACGAAGAGCTAAAGCTGACGCTTGAAGAAGAATTTCGCTGGGCAGATAACGCCAATGAATTTTTCTACCACCATTATGATATCGCAGCTTCATTAGCTTTCAATAAATCCACAACTTTTGGCGGCGGTTATCGGCATATCTATAACTTAAACAACGGAAAATTTAAACTGGAAAACCAGCCTTACCTGATTGCTTCTGTGTCTTGGCAGAACCACGGATTTACCCTTGATAGCCGCAACCGTATGGAATACAGGCATGTTAAGTCTAGCGATGATTCCTGGCGCTACCGGAATAAAATTACCTTAAAACCCCCCTGGAAATTCACTAAAATCCAGATCCAGCCGTATCTTGCGGATGAAATCTTTATCGCTTTCGGGAACAGCCAGGAGGAATTTAATCAGAACCGTTTTGCAGCGGGTTTTAGCTTGAGATTAATGGAGAGACTAAAAGCAGAACTATATTATATGTTGGCGAGCATCAAGAAAACAGGTGACTGGAATGACGTCAATGTATTAGGGGTGAAGCTAAAGTTGTCTTTCTAAATTTAACCTAAATTTTACATTACTTTAACAGAAAGATAATATAATTTAAAGATAATATTGATAAAAAGGAGGGAGAAAATGATCAAAAAAATAATACTATTTTTATTATTCACTATGTATGTTTCGTTTGCTTCGGCTGCTGCAGGGAGAAATTCGGTACAGATTAAAGGTTCGGACACCATGGTTAATTTAGTACAGGCCTGGGCTGAGCAGTATATGGAGTTAAATCCCGAAGGCTTTGTTGCGGTTACCGGTGGCGGTTCAGGTACAGGTTTGTCCAGTCTTATCAGTGGCACCTGCGATATTGCCATGAGCTCCAGGAATATTAAAGGTAAAGAAGTGGCTTTAGCTAAGCAGAGAGGGGTGGAGCCATTTGAGTTAAAGGTTGCACTGGATGGTTTAGCCGTAGTAGTAAACCCCGAAAATCCAGTAAGCAACTTAACTATCGAGCAGCTGGCAGATATTTTTACCGGACGGATTACCAACTGGAAAGAAGTAGGAGGCAAAGATAAAAAGATAGTGCTTCTTTCCCGGGAGGTAAATTCAGGCACGCACGTATATTTTAAAGAACATGTTTTAAGAAAGAATGACCCTGCTTCTCAGGAAGAATTCGCCCCCTCGGCTTTGATGCTTCCTTCTTCCCAGGCCATTGCCGATGAGGTAGCGCAGAATTCCGGGGCAATCGGCTACTACGGAATGGGATATATCTCAGATAAGCATAAAGCGATTCATGTGGCTTTAGATGG
>WOR8_10001982_pt1 | contig 25244 bp, 26 predicted proteins | sample DeeMarSeWOR38_10_FD_19890 | JGI IMG/M metagenome (IMG submission 19890) | reverse complement strand
AGCGACAGTTTCGATGACCGCTTCGACGCCGAGGTCTGGCTGACCGACATGTCACAACGGCTGCAGGGCCGGGTCAGGAACCCGGAAGAACGTCTCGCCATCCTCAAGACGGTGCACTACGAGGCCAGGCGCGCCGCGCTGGAACCCGAACTCGTCCTCGCCGTGATCAACGTCGAGAGCAACTTCGACCGCTACGCCATCTCCAGCGCCGGCGCCCAGGGGTTGATGCAGATCATGCCCTTCTGGCTGGATGAGATCGGACAGCCGGAAGACAACCTGATGGATATCCGCACCAACATCCGCTTCGGCTGCACCATCCTCAGTCACTACCTGAAACGCGAGAAGGGCAACCTGTACCGTGCCCTGGCGCGTTACAACGGCAGCGTCGGCAAGCGCTGGTACCCGAATCGGATATTCAAGTCACTGAGCAGCCGCTGGTACCAGCAGTAGGAATGGTTTTGCAGTGTTTCGCCCGGAAGGGCGAAACCTTTGTCGAGAGCAAACGAAACAAGCGTGATATTTACGTCAGATCGAAAAGCGCAATCGACTCAACATGCGCCGTATGCGGGAACATATCCATGACACCCGCGGCTTTCAGTTCATAGCCAAACTCGTTCACCAGGCGTCCGGCATCACGGGCCAGCGAACCCGGGTGACAGGATACGTAGACGATGCGCCCGGGTCGCATGCGGCCCAGCATATCCATCATGCCGGCCGCTCCGCTGCGCGGCGGATCGAGCAGCACCTTGTCATACGCCTGCCGCGCCCAGCCCGCGAGGGTGTTGTCCCCTTCCAGGTCGGCTACATGGAAGTCCGCGTTTTCGATCGCGTTATGCGCGGCATTTTCCCGCGCCCGGCTGACCAGGCCGGCCTCCCCCTCGACGCCAGTAACACTGGCAACCCGGCGCGCCAGCGGCAACGTGAAATTACCAAGTCCGCAGAACAGATCGAGCACACGATCCGCTGGTGCGACCTGCAGCAGTTCCATGACGCGCGCCACCATCTGCCGGTTGATCTGCGGGTTGATCTGCGTGAAGTCGGTGGGCCGGAAAACGATGTCGATACCGCCATCCTCCAGACGGTAATGCAGCGTGGAGGATTCCGGCCACAGCAACTGCAGACTGTCCGGCCCGGCCGGCTGCAGGTAGACATGCATCTCCCTGTCACGGGCAAACTGGCGCAGCCGGTCCAGATCGAATTCGTTGAGTGGATCGAGGTGTCTGAACACCAGTGCCATAACGTCATCACCGATGGCAACCTCGATCTGCGGAATGCGCGCCTTTGCGTCCATGCCTTCAAGCAGGGCGGCCAGATCAGCGAGATGCCGGCCGGCCGCCGGGTGCAGCACCTCGCATCGCGACAGGTCTGCCAGGAAGGCACTGCGTTTCTCGCGAAACCCGACCAGCACCCTGCGCTTCTTGATGACGTGCCTGGCGCCGAGCCGGGCCTTGGTGCGGTATCCGGTCACCGGGCCGGTCAGTGGCGGCAGCACTTCCCCGGGCGCAACACCGCCGATATGCCGGAGATTGTCGAGCAATATGTCTTGCTTGGCACGTATCTGCGCTGCGGGATCCATGTGCTGCAGGCTGCATCCACCGCATATCCCGAAATGCGCGCATGGCGGCTCGACGCGGTCCGGCGACGGCCGGTGGACCGCACTGACACGGCCCTCGTCGAACCTGCGGCGGCTCGCCAGGTACTCGAAGCCGACTTCCTCGCCCGGCAATGCCCCGTCAATGAACACGGCCTTGCCATCGATATGCGCCACCCCGCGCCCGTCATGCGACAGCGACTCGATGGTAACCCGCTCGCACGGTTCCGGCAGGCGTTTCCTGCGATTGCGTTTACTCATGAAAAACAGAGCACCGGTAATGTATCTGCAAAAGTGTTTTTCACCGCGGAGACGCAGAGAAAACCAATTAAAGAATCACCGCAAAGGCGCAAGGACCGCAAAGACAAGATATTGATAAAATCCATTTAAGCCTGCTCGGCAATGGTTCGTTTTTTCTGATTATTATCGGCTTTGCGTCCTTGCGCCTTTGCGGTGAATGCTTTTGGGTGTTCTCTGCTTCCTCTGCGGTGCACAGCTCACGACCTGTAGCGCCTTCCAGTTCTGCAGGAACTCGTCGAAGTGTGGCTTGCCTTCCTGCTGCAGCGACTCCCGGACCTGCCGGCAGGGCTTGTCGTAGTTCTCCGCTGACAGCTGGCGACGTCTGGGACGGTCTCGATATCGAAGACAAACACGTTCAAGTAATGGATGCCGCCTACTTCTGCTGCCAGTCACCACTCTTGCCCATATACCACCAGCCGCCCGGGGCGTTGTCCACCCAGCGACGGGCAAAGGTCTGCCGGATATCGGCCTCCCATTCCGGGTGACCGTTGGCCCTGGCGATTTCAGCATAGAGAGCGCCGCGGTCGAGATTCTCCCTGGCCACGAGTTGCTTCACGGGATTTCTGTCCTTCAGCGGTACCAGCTTCTGGTCACGAACCTCGATCTCGCCATTGCGCGTCATACCTATGGCCCCGGAGTCATAATACGGCGCCAGCTTCCTGTGCCGACTCTCCATATCGGCCTTCAGCTGCCGGATGGCCGGACTGTCGACCGAGAGATCGGCACCACCGGCATGTGCCGGCGGGATGATCCAGTCAAGCAGGCTAGCGGCCAGCTGAGCCGGCAAGAGGTCAACCGCTCGCATCGATTGCGGCTCGGCTGCCTTGTCAGGCTGCTCGCCGTAGACATCAAGGATGATGCGGTCGGCCGCCTTTTCGGCCGCCTCGGCCGGAAAGTAGACATTGATCGTGACACAGGCCGCGGCAAACAGCACCGGCAGCAGTAGCAACGGGACACGCAGTGTTTTCATCTCGACTCCTTATCTCTCAGTATGAGAATCATCCGGGATCTGTTGACAAGCTAACGGGACAGGCAATGATTCGTTAACAACGCTGAACAGATTCAGCAAATATATTCCAGTGCTGTTGCGACAGGTAAAAACGCCTGACAACACCAGCACCCGGTTCGGGCCCGGCATCATTCCACCACCGCGCCCTGCCGGCCGGTAACAGCAACCAGCTGCGCAACCAGGCTGTTCCAGTTAACCCGGTCGGCATAGCCGATCACGTCCAGCCGCGGCGGCAGCAGCCGGCCCTTGACGATATAGTAACCGTTCGGCGCAGCCTCGACACCGCCCATGTCGCAGGTGCCGTTTGCCAGCCGGCAGCGGATACCCAGGCGGGTATAGGGAAAGTCCTCGAATATGCGCAGGAAACTGCGTGACAGCGCGCCGCCCACACCACCACCGCCGATGCTGGAAATATTATCCACCGCCTTCTGGCTGATGCGGTGCCGCGACCTGTCTTCGAGGGGGGTGGCGAATGCCGCGTCAAAGGCCACCGGCCGCCAGGACTCCATATAGAGCCCGTCGACACTGCCGCCAAGACGGCCCTCGATGCGACCGAAAGAAAACGCCTCGGTCAGCAGCCGGAGATCGATGTTTTTGACGCCGGCATCCACCCACAGTCGCGGGATGACACCGAAAGGCTGCGCCAGCCGCAGGTTGGCGAGTGTGACGGCGCCGTCAAACACACGCAACAGCAACATCCCGCCGACCTCGAGGACACCGTCCTGGTAGCGGACATCGGGGATGACGCCGGACAGCTTGCCGGCAAATTCCGGCCATCCCAGCGCCCGGGTCAGGTCGCGCATGGAGACCGGCGTCAGGATGCCATCCACGAACCAGCTCCGCACACCGCCGTCGGCATAGTCGAGTTCGATCGCATCGATCTGCAGTTCGCCGTCGAGCACGGTAATTTTCGCCGGCTGGCGCAGGGCAAAGCGCGATGCCGTGGACTCTGTGGCGATGGCGGCCGCACCCAGCGGCACACGGTATACCTGGCCGCTGTCCCAGGCCAGGTCCTGCTCGCGGCGGACATCATCACGGCCCCAGGCAAGCTTTCCGGTCACGCCGCCAAGCTCGAAACGCGCCTCGCGGTCTGCCAGGTATATGTCCTGCAGCACGAGTTCCAGCGACTGCAACTCGCCAGACTGCATGGCAACGCCGGCAGTGATGCGGCCAGTGGTCTCCAGGTCGGCAAGCATGGTTTCGTTCAGCCAGGGCTGCAGGTAGGTGTTGTACAGCGCCGGGAACCTGCCTTCCTGCAACTCCAGCTGCAGGCTTTCGACCGGCACCGCCTGTCCGGGCAGGAGTGTCCCGCTGAGTCGCAGCGTCACCGCATCCTGCTGGCGGTAATCCAGCGAGTGAATCACCAGGCGGGCGGGGCCAGGTTGCCAGTCGAAGCTAGCCGTGGCCTGGACCTGTCGCGCATCGAGGTCAAGGAAGACCGGTTCGGCATAGAGCTGCCCCTGTGTCCCCTCCAGCCCGGCCGTGACCTGCCAGCGCCCCCCGGACTGTGACAGGTCCGCCTCCAGCTGCAGGGCGAGGTTTTCACCTGCCAGTGTACCGGCCTCGTCGGAGAATGATTCCGCGACCAGCTGCGCCGTCAGCCGACCATGCCCAAGCCCTGCCGCCGCGCCCTGTAACCGGGCCGTGAAGCCGAGTGATCCGCCCGCCTCAAGGCGCGGCAGGGCTACGCCGGCCGCAGACAGTGCCCGGGCGAGCGCAGCGAGCTGCAGGCCATTCCCCTGCAGCCTGACGTCCCAGGCCGGCGCCTCGACCACGCCGCTGGCGGCCAGCCTGCCGCCGGCATAGCGGGCATCATCCAGCCGAAACGCCAGCCGGCCGGACGCCACCGTATAGTCGAATCCCGCCACAAAGCTGCAGGCGGGCATGCTGGGGGCCAAGCCAGTCGAGCCTCGCCGAGGCATCGTGCACCGACCAGCCGGCGCCTTCCAGGGTATCGAGTGACAGCCCGGCGCTTTCAATCGCCTGCACCACGACCAGATCACCGGCCATGAGGCCGGCCGCCAGCAGCAGGCTACTAATCGGCGGGCGCCGTCGCACCTTCAGTCGGGAAATACCCCGGTGGAGAGATAACGGTCGCCGCGGTCACAGGCGATCGCGACGATGACGGCATGTTCGAGCTGCCTTGACAGTGACAGGGCGGCTGCCACCGCACCTCCAGAGGAGATACCGGCGAAGATGCCCTCGCGCGCGGCCAGTTCCAGCGTGGTCCGCTCGGCATCCGCCTGGCTGACCTCGATGGTCCGGTCGACGCGGGCCGCATCGAATATTGACGGCAAGTATTCCTCCGGCCAGCGACGGATACCCGGTATCGAGGATCCCTCTGCCGGGGTTACGCCGACAATCTCGATGACCGGGTTCACTTCCTTGAGATAGCGCGAGGTCCCCATGATGGTGCCGGTGGTCCCCATGGAGCTGACGAAATGGGTGATTTCGCCCCGGGTGTCGCGCCAGATCTCCGGGCCGGTACCTTCATAGTGCGCCAGCGGATTGTCAGGGTTGGAAAACTGGTCCAGCACCTTGCCCTCGCCGCGCCCTTCCATCTCCAGGGCAAGATCGCGCGCGCCTTCCATGCTGGCTTCCTTGCTGACCAGGATGATCTCCGCGCCGAAGGCCTTCATGACGGCTCGCCGCTCCAGGCTCATGTGCTCCGGCATGATCAGCACCATGCGGTAGCCCCTGATGGCGGCAGCCATTGCCAGGGCGATACCCGTGTTGCCGCTGGTAGCCTCTATCAGGGTGTCGCCCGGCCGGATTTCGCCCCGTGCCTCGGCATGACGGATCATGCTGAGCGCCGGGCGGTCCTTGACCGAGCCGGCCGGGTTGTTGCCCTCCAGCTTGACCAGCACATTGTTGCTGGTCTCGCCCGGCAGCCGCTGCAGCCGAACCAGTGGTGTGTTGCCGACAGTGGATTCAAGCGTTGGGTAAGTCATGTGACCCTTGTCAAAGCCGTTCAAGTTGCCCCGAAGTATACCCAACAACCGCGAACGGCAGACAGTACATCTCAGAATATGCCGGCATGAAGAGCCGCAATCGGCTGATGGCATTGGCACCGCCTTGCCGCTTGACTGGCAGACGTTGCGACATGCCGTCAAATGAACAACCATACCGGGAGGAGCCGACGAATGAACGACGACAGCACGCGAAACCTCAAACCCGCCCCTGGCTGGCGCGGCCTGTGGTCACGCATCGCCCCGGCGCTCGCGCGCCTGGCGCCGATGCCCGTGGAGGAAGCCACGCCCGGCGCCATGGCTGACCGGCAACCGGCAGGCGACGGCCCTGAAGCGCAGCACCAAGCCGCTCTCCCGGAGCGGTTCGCCAGGCAGCTGTTCGCCAACCTGCTGCTGGAATTGCCACAGCATCGTCAGGCAGTTACATCCGCCTGGCTGGCCAGCGACTGGCAATCGCTGGCTGACTGTGCGCATCAGCTCGCCGGGGCGGTCGCCTACTGCGACCTGCCTGACCTGGGCGCGGCACTCGCCGGACTGAGAAGCGCGATCCGTGACGGTGACGAACTGGCCCTGCAGCTGAGCTATAACCAGGTGAGCCGCGAAATCGACGAACTGCTGGAGAAAAGCGGTTTACGGGAATCCTGAGCGGCCTGACCTGTTCAGCGGCGCGCATCCAGCATCAGCCGTTTCATCTCCGCGACCGCCTCGCCAAGGCCGGTGAACACCGCCCGGGCAATAATGGCATGGCCGATGTTCAACTCGCGCACGTCCGCCATGGCGGCAATCGCCTGCACGTTATCGTAATGCAGGCCATGTCCGGCATTGACCTGCAGTCCGGCCGCCACGCCGGCGGTGACGGCATCGGCAATTCGCGCCAGCTCGGCCGCCTGCGCTGTCGCATCGGCCGCGTCGGCGAAATGGCCGGTATGAATTTCGATACAGGGGGCACCCGCCGCTGCAGCTGCGTTGACCTGTTCGGTATCGGCATCGATGAACAGCGATACCCTGACACCCGCCCCGGCCAGGCGGCTGCAGGCATCCTGCACGCGAGGCAACTGACCGGCCACATCCAGTCCGCCCTCGGTAGTCAGCTCCTCGCGACGCTCGGGCACAAGACAGCAGTCCTCCGGCTGAAGCGTCGTGGCAAATGCCAGCATCTCTTCCGTCACCGCCATCTCCAGATTCATGCGCGTGCGCAGCCGCTCCCTGAGCAGCAGCACGTCACGATCCTGGATGTGCCGCCGGTCCTCGCGCAGGTGCAGCGTAATACTGTCGGCGCCCGACTGTTCGGCCAGCGCAGCCGCCTCGACGGGATCAGGATACGGCGTGCCGCGCGCCTGGCGCAGCGTCGCCACGTGGTCGATGTTGACACCCAGTAATATTCGCGAATCGGTTGTCATTGCGTTTCCGTCTGTCTCAGTTGATCGATGAAGGTACATCCGGCGGCTTGTCCCCGCCCCGGGAGATGGCCATCTGCCGCAGCACCTCGCGCGTTCGCAATGGTCGCGCCCCGAGATACAGCGACAGCACCGCCCGCATCAGGTGCTTGACTTCCTGGCAGGCGGCCATGTCCGTCAGCCGCCCTGCGTGCAGCGCCAGCAGGCTGGAGCCGCGCAGAAACAACCCCTTGTCCCGGCGCATGTCGCAAGCCACCGGCCCGCTCTCCAGCCGGTATTCGTAGAGCGCATCGGCAGTGACCGGCCGGCCGCTTTCCGCCTCGTGGTCCAGTAACAGCCCGTAGCCCAGCTCCTGCAGCAACCGCTTCTCGAAAATGCGCAAGGTTGGCTGTTCCGCGGCATCCATATCCTTCAAGGCCTGCTCATAGGCGGAAAAAAGCTGCGGATGCGGGTCATGCCGGGTCAGCAGGCGCAGCAGCAGTTCATTCAGGTACCAGGCGCTCATCAGGTGCCGGGTACCCGGCACGGTCATGCCAGTGCGGTTTTCCGCAGCGATCAGTGTGCCGAGCTCGCCACGCTGACTCCATGACAGCAATAGCGGCCTGAAGCCCTGCAGCAGCCCGCGCCAGCGCGATTTCGACGCGCGGGCACCACGCGCCACCAGCCCCAGCCGGCCGTGTTCACGGCTGAACACTTCCAGCAGCAGGCTGGAATCGCGGTAGGGATAGTGGTGCAGGATCCACGCGGGTTCCAGCAGGACCTTGCCGGAGGTGCTCATGTGCTGCGTCTGTCGGATTGAAAGGCATATTTCAACGCAATGGCGCCGGGAACGCAAAGACTATATCCACTTCATGGAGCAGGCCGGTAACCGTAGCATTGCGTTTTCCCGTTCACTCCCCCGGGTGCCAGGCAGCTGGCCTGATCTATACTCTGTCAGTACCAATCGGGTACAGATCGACCCGCTACAGGCAATTCGCATCCGGGAACAGTCAGGGGGCAGAAAAATGGGTGCAGGTGTAATACCGTTTGCGCTAAGCGGGCGGGAAATTCGTTTCCTGTTCCAGACAACATTCAGCGGCAGAAAAGCCGGCCATCTCGTGGATTTCGGCGGCGGCCTTGGAGAGGGTGAAAACTACCGGGAGACCGCCATACGCGAATTTGTCGAGGAAACCGAAACCATGTACTTTGCCGATGATCTGCAACAGGCCTGTCGCACCGCTGAGAGAGTCAGAAACCAGATCCCCGTCGTGCAGGCGCTGTTCGATACAACGCTGGCGGAACATCCAGACTGGTGGTGCAGGCGCAAGCCCGGCGACCCTGAGCGCCCCAAGCGGTGGAAAACGTTTTTTATCGAATTCCCGTACCGCGACATCCAGGGACTGAACCGCGAGTGGGAAGCCGATAAAACCGGCCGGTTTAAAAAACGGCGTGAACTTTTCTGGGTGACAGCGAGTGAACTTCTCGCCATCTATGAAAACGCCCCCGGGAGATTATGGAAACGTGTGCGGCAACTTGAAAATGCCACACAGACGATTCACTCGATCAGGCAAAACAGGGAGCCCTGACCTGCCTGGCAAACCGCCCGGGCAAAACCCGTTTCAGGCAGCTGCCGGACATTCCGCGCAAACGGGAATGCCCCTCGTGTAGCAGGCCTGGTCGCGAACCCGGGGTTGTTCGACCTTGGCCTGTACCCGGCAAAAGGCGCGGATCAGTTTTCGATGGCACCATTCTGGATCCAGACACGAATGGTCTCGATCTCTTCATCGCTCAGGGGATCCTTGCCATGCGGCATGGTGATTGTCAGCCTGTCTTTGCCGGAAACCAGGATATACAGCGAACTGGTCATGGCGGAGCCTGGATCAATCACCGGTCCGAATCGCGAACCTTGCATCAACGATGCGTAGGAATCCATCAGAAGGCCACTTGCATTGGCGCCTGGCTGCCCGGCCACATGACATTCAACACAGCGCACTTGCAGGATGGGCCCAACATCATCCGCATAGGTCACCTTGTCAATCTGCGGCTGCTCCACCTTGTCACAGGCTGCCAGACCCGCAGCGATGAGCAGTAACGCGGCGAGAGGCACGGCTCGAATGCGCATTGGGGCGTCCTTTGCAGAAATTTTGGCCAGTCGTAATTCTATCATCCTGTTGTCGATGACGATATTGACCATGCGCGTTAACCACCCAGACATTCATTCAATGTATTGGGTGTGCTTCAGGAAGTCAGCGAATCGGCGAGATCTCTCAGCAGCCTGGCCCCGTCGCCACTCCAGGCACTGCCATGCATACAGGCCAGTGTTGTCGGTTCGGTGCAGGCCAGGCGTTCAAGTATCAGTCGAGAGTCTTTAGTGTAAGAGAAATAATCCATTCTTTGCCGAAACGCTTCACTTGGCCCGAGGATGTCCGATTCTGTAATCGGCGGAAGATCCGCACCCCCCTGCGTGAACAGGTCACCGCATAGAAAGGTCCGGGTTGATTCCTCTGTGAGGAATCCACAGTCCCATGCATGTGGCACGTGCGGGGCATCAAACCAGCGCACACGGTGCTTGCCCAGGGTGATTAGCTCACCGTCCGCGAGGGCGCGGGGACTCCTGTCAGCAAGATCCTCGATTGACACCATGGCCGCCACCGTGCCGCACAGGGGCACAGATTGCCGGGCCACGGCAAGCCATTCGTTCAAAGAGCCGCACTCGTCCGCCTCCACATGGGAAAAGGCAATGTAACGCAACTGCTCGACCGGCAGCACGCTCGCGACGGCTTCACGTACGAGAGGAAACATCTTCCTGGGCCCGGTGTGGAATAACAGCGGCTCATCGTCAGCAATGAGGTACTGGTTAAAGGAAAAGCTGTTCCCGTTTTCAAACAGCACCGGGGTGTTTATCCGGTAAATCCCGTCGGTAATTTCATAGACGTTCGTACCCGACTGGTTATTTGTAACCGTCATTTCATTCCCCTCATAATGAAATCGACACTGGTTGAAGTGTAGACCACTGCCAGTCTTCGGGTATTAAATATCAGGAAGGGAAGGAAACTGCTGTTCACCCTTGATACCGGGGGTCCACACAATCAAGCACTTGCCGGGATTGATGCGGTCGTTCAGCAGATACCCATACGGTCATTTGAGCGCCCGCTGGACTGCCGCGCATGGCCAGGACCTGTCGTTACCGGGCATACAGTGAACGGCGGGCAAGCAGTGCGGATTCAACCGGTCGACACAACCAGTGCAGCAGATCGTTCTGCCGGCGCCCGGTATTCGAAGCTCTTTCGCGGTTGTTCACCGGGCCGTTCCGCCACGCTATTCAGTCGTCGTCGACGTACCCCAGGCTGCGCAACGCACGCTCGTCATCTGCCCAGCCTTCCTTCACCTTGACCCACAGCTTGAGGTTCACCTTGCTGTCCAGCAGTGGCTCCAGTTCGACACGCGCCTCCCGCCCGACCTCCTTCAGCACCCTGCCCTGCCTGCCGATCACGATCGACTTCTGGCTCGCCCGTTCAACCCAGATCAATGCATGGATGTGAACGATATTCTGCTCGCGGCGGAAACGCTCGATTTCAACGGTAATGCCGTAGGGCAGTTCCTTGCCAAGCTTGCGAAACAGCTTCTCCCGAACCCGCTCGGCCACCAGGAAGCGCTCGCTGCGATCGGTGATCTGGTCTTCAGGGAAGAACGGCACGGATTCCGGCAGCAATGATTCGATGACAGACTCCAGCTCAGCCACATTGCGGCCAGTGGTTGCCGACAGCGGGACGATCTGCTCGAAATCCCGTTTACCGGACAGGGCCTGCAGTCCGGGCAGCAGGGACTGCTTGTCGGTGATCAGGTCAACCTTGTTGACAGCCAGCAGCACCGGGCAGCTGACCGATGCCAGCTCCTTCAGTACCAGTTCATCATCCCCTGTCCAGCGCAGCCCCTCGACCATGAACACCACGACGTCGACCTGCTGCAATGCGCGTAACGCCTCCCGGTTCATGTGCCGGTTCATGGCGCGCCCTTCGTACTGGTGCAGTCCCGGCGTATCGACATAGATGAACTGGGCCGTGTCGATCGTCTTGATACCCAGGATGCGGTGGCGGGTGGTCTGCGGCCGTTTCGAGGTAATACTGATCTTCTGTCCAAGCAGATGGTTCAGCAGGGTGGACTTGCCGACATTGGGTCGCCCGACAAGGGCAACATAGCCGCAACGATAACCGGGCGCGGACAACTAGCCGGACTCCAGCTGTTCCAGCATCTGTGCCGCTGCCTTTTGCTCCGCGTTGCGGCGGTTGCGTGCAACGCCCTCCGTCAGTGGAGTGTCGGCATCGCTGATGCGGCACTGCACCCGGAACCGCTGGTCATGGGCATCGCCGGTGGTCTCCACCACGGTGTATTCCGGCAGCGCCTGCTGGCGTGACTGCAGGAATTCCTGCAGGCGGGTCTTTGGATCTTTCAGTTCCGACAGATCTGTCAGGTCAGACAGCCTGTCGGCAAACAGGGCGAGTATGCAGTCGCGACAGGGCACGAAGCCGCCATCCAGGTAGATCGCACCAAGCACGGCCTCAAGGCTGTCGGCCAGGATAGAGTTACGGTGGTGGCCGCCGCTCTTGCGTTCTCCCGGCCCCAGCCGCAGGTAGCTGCCGATGTCCAGCGACTGGGCCAGCCCGGCCAGCGACTCGCGTCTGACCAGACTGGCACGCAGGCGGCTGAGCTCCCCCTCGCGCGCCTCCGGGTAGAGCCTGTAGATCTCCGCGGCGATAACGCAGCCCAGCAGCGCGTCGCCGAGGAATTCCAGTCGTTCGTTGTTTTTCTTGCCGGAACTGCGGTGCGTCAGGGCCCGCTGCAGCAGTTTCAGATCATCAAAGCGGTATCCCAGGTTTGCTGCCAGTGATTCCGGTGATCGCGTCAATTCCTGGGAACCTTCACCGTCTTGTCGAAGCTCATGACGACGTCCACGTTGGCAAACAGGTGCTTGCGGTCATCGTACTTTGCTGTCACGTCGTAATACGCACCGGCAGGCTTGACCCGAATGTCGGAGGGCAGGACCACGTTGACATAGCCGATATCAAACTGACGCTCCAGCGCCCTGCGGATCGACACGGGATTGACATCGACCAGGCCGGTTTCCTTGGGCAGCTTCTCCAGGGCAGCCGCGACCTTGTAGTACTCCAGGTAGGACGGAACCATCCTGAGTGTCAACAGCGCGAAGAAACCGATCAGTCCCAGCACGACCAGCCAGCCAATCCCCGTCATTCCCTTCTGCCTGTTTGCCATCTGCATAGTCTTTCCCTCGTCTGTGTGCTATTGGATTTTCATGCCGACCCGGTCCAGATCAACCCCCCCGTTGGCGGAGTCCCAGTTCATCCAGATACGGAACGCCCTGCCAACCAGGTTGGTTTCCGGCACCGGTCCCCAGAACCTGCTGTCGTTACTATTATCCCGATTATCACCCATAACAAAATACTCGCCTTCCCGGACGATGTATTCCCCCTCCAGCCCGGGTGTGCGCGGCATCACAAGAATTTCGTGCTGCCGGTCACCGAGTTGCTCCGTGCGCCGGCTGGCGCCCGACATCGACACACCGGAGCCGGTGCCGGTATAGACGCCCGCAGGCACCTGGCCCATGGGCCTGCCATTGATGTAGACGACCTTGTCGAAATAGCCGACGGTGTCGCCGGGGATACCCACCACGCGCTTGATATAGTCCACGGACGGGTCCTTGGGGTAACGGAACACCACGACGTCACCCCGTTCAGGCTCGCCAAGTTCGAGAATCTTCGTATTCAGCACCGGCAGCCGCAGGCCGTAGGTGTACTTGTTGACCAGGATGAAATCGCCGACCAGCAGCGTCGGCATCATGGAGCCGGAGGGTATCCGGAACGGCTCCACCAGGAACGAGCGCAGCAGCAGCACGGCAAGAATCACCGGGAAGAAGGACTTGCTGTACTCGACCCAGGCTGGCTCCTTCAGGGTATCGGCTATCATCGCCGAACCGGCCGGCTCACCGGCCGCCACCAGCGCCTCGGCCCGGCGACGGCGACCCGGTGCCCATGCCACGGCATCCACTGCCCAGGCCAGCCCGGTAATAAATGTTGCGGCGACCAGCAGGGTCGGGAAATCAAAGCTCATTGGCGCATCACTCGGTTTCGTTAATCGGTCCGGGCGCTATTATAGGTGGCCAGCCGGCATCATTCATTATCCACCCGCAGCACTGCCAGGAACGCCGCCTGCGGGATCTCGACCTTGCCGAACTGCTTCATGCGCTTCTTGCCCGCCTTCTGCTTCTCCAGCAACTTGCGCTTGCGGGTGATATCACCGCCGTAGCACTTGGCCGTGACGTTCTTGCGCAGCGCCTTGACGTTGGTGCGGGCCACGATGTGCATACCGATGGCTGCCTGGATGGCGACATCGTACATCTGCCGCGGTATGAGTTCCTTCATCTTCGAGGCCAGCGCCCGGCCGCGGCTCTGGGACACATCGCGGTGCACGATGACCGACAGGGCGTCGACACGTTCACCGTTAATCAGGATGTCCAGCTTGACCAGCGGTGCCGCCTGGAAACGCAGGAAATGGTAGTCGAACGACGCGTAGCCACGGCTGACCGACTTCAGCCGGTCGAAGAAATCCAGCACGATCTCGCTCATGGGTATCTCGAAGTTCAGTGACACCTGGCTACCGAGGTACTGCATGTTTTTCTGCATGCCGCGCTTCTCGATGCACAGCGTGATCACGGCACCGAGGTAGTCCTGCGGCACCAGGATATTCGCCATGATGAGCGGCTCGCGGATCTCCTCGATCTCGTTGACGGGTGGCAGGTCCGCCGGGTTGTCGATCTGCTGCACCTCGCCTTTGGTCGTCAGGACCTCGTAGATCACGGTCGGCGCCGTGGTGATCAGGTCGAGGTCGTACTCGCGTTCCAGCCGCTCCTGCACGATCTCCATGTGCAGCATGCCGAGGAAGCCGCAGCGGAAGCCGAAGCCCAGCGCCGAGGAGGTCTCGGGCTCGAAGTGCAGCGCGGCGTCGTTCAGGCGCAGTTTCTGCAGCGCCTCGCGCAGCGACTCGTAGTCGTCCGAACTCACCGGGAACAGGCCGGCGAACACGCGCGGCTGCACCATCATGAAACCCGGCAGGGGCGCCTCCGCCGGCCGCTCTGCCAGCGTCAGGGTGTCGCCGACCGGAGCGCCGTCGATGTCCTTGATGCCGGCGATGAGAAAACCGACATCCCCCGCCTGCAGGCTGTCGCGGTCGACCGGCTTGGGCGAGAACACACCCAGCTTTTCGACCTGAAAGGTGCGCCCGGTGGACATGACGCGGATCTTCTGGCGCCGCGACAGCTTGCCGTCGACGATGCGCAGCAGGGAAATGACCCCGACGTAGTTGTCGAACCAGGAGTCGACGATCAGCGCCTTGAGCGGCGCCGCCGTGTTGTCCGCGGGCGCCGGGATGCGTTCGATCAGGGACTCCAGCAGGTCGACCACGCCCTCGCCGGTCTTGGCGCTGACGCGCACCGCGTCATGCGCCTCGATGCCGATGATCTCCTCGATCTCGTTGATGACGCGCTCCGGGTCCGCCGCGGGCAGGTCGATCTTGTTCAGCACCGGCACCACCTCCAGGCCCTGCTCGATGGCGGTGTAACAGTTCGCCACACTCTGCGCCTCGACACCCTGGGCGGCGTCGACCACCAGCAGCGCTCCCTCGCAGGCCGCCAGCGAGCGTGACACCTCGTAGGAAAAGTCGACATGCCCGGGGGTGTCGATCAGGTTGAGTTCGTAGATCTCGCCGTTACGTGCCTGGTAGTGCAGCGAGACGCTCTGCGCCTTGATGGTGATGCCGCGCTCGCGTTCCAGGTCCATCGAGTCCAGCACCTGTTCCGCCATTTCGCGGTCGGCCAGGCCGCCGCACAGCTGGATAAAACGGTCTGCCAGCGTGGACTTGCCGTGGTCGATGTGCGCGATGATGGAAAAGTTGCGGACGTGCTGACGGTCGGTCATGGCAGCTGGCACGCGCAAGGCGTCCTGAGACCGGCAATACCGAATCCGGCCCGTGCCTGCATGCCGGGTTCTGGTAAATCCATCGGGGGCATCCTGTGGTGTGTCGTTCCGGTTTCCGGTGAGAATTTTAACTAACTGATTCTATTGAATCTTTTTGTATTATACACGTTCAGGAGCCGCGGTAATACTCGCGCAGCCGGTCTTCATCGAGAAAATGGCAGCACAGCTCCGTATCTCCGGCCAGCAGCACCGGCACCCGGTCACCGTAACGCGACACCAGCGCCGGATCGTCATCGACGTCCAGCACGGTGAACTCGAAATCCAGCACCGGCTGCAGGCGCGCCAGCGCCTGCAGCATATCGGTGCACAGGTGGCAGCCGTAACGGCTGTATACCGTCAGCCGGCGGGACACCGGTGCCACGCTGCAGTCGCCCCGTCAGTCGGCCTCCGGAACCCGCATGGCGAGGAAGGTCGGGCCGCCATTGCGCTGTACCAGCAGGGCAACCGATTTGCCGCCCGGCAGGTCATCGACCAGTTCCCGGAAGTGCTCGACACCCCGGATCGGCTCGTTGTTGATGCTGAGGATGACATCGCCTTTCTGCACGCCGGCGCTTGCCGCCGCCCCCTGGGCAAGGCGCTGCACCAGCACGCCTTGCTCGGTTTCCAGCTCCATCTTCTGTTCGTCGGTCAGATCTACCACACCCAGCCCAAGCCGGTTGGTCTGCTCCTCCAGCGGCTTCGCTGCAGACACCCGGGTCAGGTCATCCGGCAGTTCACCCAGCCTGACCTTCAGCTGAATGGTCTTGCTCTTGCGGATCACGTCGACCGGAACATCAACGCCGACCCTGGTGCTGCCGACAATCGGCGGCAGGCTGGAGGAACTGCGGATGTCCTTGCCGTCGAAGTTAACGATCACGTCACCGGTCTGCAGGCCGGCCGCCTTGGCCGGGCTGTCCGGCAGCACCTTGGCGACCAGCGCACCGCGCGGATGCTGCATGCCGAAGGACTCCGCCAGGTCGTGGGTCACATCCTGGATGAGGACACCGAGCCAGCCACGGGTGACCCGGCCCTTGGTCTTGAGCTGCTCGGCCACGTCCATGGCCACCTCGATCGGGATGGCGAACGAAAGGCCCATGTAGCCACCGGTGCGGCTGTAGATCTGGGAGTTGACGCCAACCACCTCACCGTCCTGGTTGAACAGCGGCCCACCCGAGTTGCCCGGGTTGATGGCCACGTCCGTCTGGATGAACGGCACGTAATTTTCCTTCGGCAGACTGCGTCCCTTGGCGCTGACAATACCGGCCGTGGCTGAATAATCGAAGCCGAACGGCGAACCGATCGCCAGCACCCACTCGCCGACCTCGAGATCGGCGGACTTGCCGATCTTCACCACCGGCAGGTCGCTGGCATCGATCTTGACCAGCGCAATGTCACTGCGCTGGTCGGCGCCGATGACCTCGGCCCTGAGTTCGCGGCGATCGTTGAGGCGAACAATGATCTCGTCGGCATCCTTGATCACGTGGTAATTGGTCATGATGTAGCCGTCTGCCGAGATGATGGAACCGGAACCCAGCGACTTGGCATCGCGCATGTCCGGCTCGACACCGTCACCACCACCGTGTTCGAAGAAGTACTTGAACAGTTCCCCGAACGGGCTGTCTTCCGGGAAATCAGGAACCTCGAAACCCTCGGGCAGTTGCGGCATGCCGGACTGCACTTTTTGCGTGGTACTGATATTGACGACGGCGGGTGCCGTTTCCTTTATCAGCTCGGTAAAACCGGGCAGCTGTCGTGCCTGTGCATTGTGGGCCACTGCCAGCAGCGGCAATACGACCAGTACTGCACTGGCGATTATTCGACTTGGCTTGAACATGCTTGCTTCTCCGTACTGCAATGAATATCGATAGACAGTTGACCTGCTGACAGGCACCGTCCGTGTTTCAGTTTGTGGTTATCTGCATGCGCAGAATCACCGGTTGATAACGCGCATCCAGCTGCGTCTGCCGGCTGAAGCGCCGCAGCCAGGCGAGTCCGGCGGCAAGGCCGGCCAGCGCGCCCAGGATGCTGGCAATTTCGGCCACGCCCGGCATCATGACGCCGGCAGCATACCGGCCCAGCAGTCCGCCGGCGAACAGGCCCGCGAGGGGCGCCGCGTAGACCGCCAGCGAGCCGCGCAGCAGTCCGGCCTCCTCAATGCCGATGACGACGCTGTCTCCGACGGCCGCATTCACGTGGTTGACCACCCGCAGCGGCGCCGCGCGCCGGCCGAACACGCTGGCCAGCGCCGAGGTGCCGCAGCCCTTGCGCGCCGAACAGCTGCCGCAGGTACTGGCCGGTTCAGTCTCGATCCAGGCATAGCCGTCCTCTACATTCACCACGCGGCCGGTCTCCTCGATCACTGCCCCGCCCCCGCGGCGCTGACCGTGGATCGCGCCATCATTTCCACCGTGGCTGCCGGCACCTCGCCAACCACCGTAATCTGGTGCCCATCGGCAACGGCACCGTAGGCATTAACAGCACCCATGCTGGACAGACCGCCAAATGGCTGGCTGTCGCCGGCAACCGCCTCGACATAGACCGACACGGTAGCCAGGCCGTCACTGAAGACCAGGTGCTCGGCCCCGGCACTGTCCGGCCGTATATGCCGCTGCTGATAGTCGGTCATATGGAAGCCGCCGGGCAAGCGCCGCACCTCCCAGGCCGGCATAACGGTGGCCGCCGGTTGTGGCTTATCGCCCGACTGGCGGTACCAGCTGTACTCCTTGCCGCTCAGGGAGGGTTCCAGGTCGGCCTCGGCGATGTGCCGGCCGACGCCAAGCCGGGTGAACATGACCTGCTCGATGGCCTTGCCGTCGACACCGGTCAGGTCGGACTTGAGCAGCATCTTGCTGTCCTTGCCGATCCAGAAGCGGTAGCCGTAGCGGTAGGCGTCGCGCGGGGTGATGGCGACAACCCGCGCCATGTGACCGGCAACGCGATCGTCGCCGAGGACTTCCAGGTGGTAGTGCTGCAACAGGGAATCCAGGTCGCCCGGGACCTTGTGGAAGCGCTGCGGTGGCCGGCTCTGGCCCACCATGACGGACTTGCTGTCCGGCATGATGCAGGTCACCGCCTTGTTGTCGCGCAGCACCTCGCGGGGGCTGCCGGTCAGTGAGACCAGGCGTTCCTGCTCCACGCCGCCATCGACGAGGTGGATGATCCGCATCGCTTCCAGCTTGCCATCGTGCAGGTAGACGAAGGTGCCGTCGTAGTCCAGCGTCCGCAGGGCAGCCGACATGTCCTCGAGCCACTGTCGTGCTTCCTCCTGGGCGCCGAGAGGGCCTGTCGCAAACAGCAGCAACGCGACCACCCACTTCACGGCATCAGTCCTTGACGTCACGTTTCATGTCGTGGCCAACAATCCGCACGTAGGGCAGCATGCCCTGCATGCCGCGACTGGCGGCATATTCGTTGTGGTTCACCAGGTAGATATCGAGCTGGTTGTCGCGGGTCCGCGGCCGGGGTTCGGGGGCGATCGCCAGGGCACTGTCCTCTGCCCGGATAAAGCCGCTGTCGGCCGGCGCCGTGGCAACAGCCGCCGCCGGGGCCGTGGCCTCCTCCCGGCTGGTCTGCAGGGCGGTGACCGCCACGACCGCGACCGAGGCGGCAACCGCCAGGCCGGCCACCGGCCGGAACAGGCCTGCCAGGCGCCCGGATGCAATGCCGGCACCGTGGCCGGCCGGTTCGTTGCGCAACGCGTCATGCACCCGCCTGCTGAAAACAGGGTCCACACGTTCCGGCAAATGGTTCTGCATAGCGTCACTGATCAGCTGGTAACGTGACAGCCGCTGGTGCAGCTCCCGGTCCCGGCCAATCTGCCGGATCAGCAAATCCTGCTCCGCATCGGTCAGCTCATTATCGACCAGTGCGGAGAGCTGTTCATGTAATCTGTCTTTCATCTGCATCTTTCCGCTATACGCTATTTCAGTAATGGTTTTAGCATGTTGTCGATCGCGTCCCTGGCCCGGAATATCCTGGATCTGACCGTGCCGATCGGACATTCCATGGTCTGTGCGATCTCCTCGTAGCTCATGCCTTCCAGTTCCCGCAGGGTAATCGCCGTCTTCAGGTCATCCGGCAGCGAGTCGATTGCCCGGGCAATGGTCGCCTGGATCTCATCCTTCAGTATCAGTCGCTCCGGGGTGTCATACTCCTTGAGACCTGCCACACCCTCGTATTGTTCCGCCTCCTGGGCATCAATATCGTCACCCGGCGGGCGCCGGCTGGATGCCACCAGGTGGTTCTTCGCCGTATTGATGGCGATGCGGTAGATCCAGGTATAAAAGGCGCTGTCGCCACGAAACCGTTCGATGGCCCGGTAGGCCTTGAGAAACGCCTCCTGGGCCACGTCCATGGCCTCGTCCGGATCACGCACATAGCGATTGATGAGCTGGATGATCTTGTTCTGGTACTTGAGCACCAGGACGTCAAATGCCGCCTTGTCACCCCGTTGAACCCTCTCTACCAGTGCCTGATCAACATTCCTTTCACTCATCCGGGCCTTCCCCAGTTACCCCGGAATGCTGCCATCATGACGGGTAGACAATGCCGGTGGCGGATAGTTCGCATATGTGCTCATAAAATTGAGTATTATCAAGAAGGATACCGGCCTGTCCCGATGCCGGCCTGAACCATAACCATTAACCAGCGGCAGCTCAAGCAATGGCACCAGCATATTCATTTGATGTCCTGATCATCGGCAGCGGTGGCGCCGGCCTGGGACTGGCCCTGCAGCTGCCGGGGCATCTGCAGGTGGCCGTGCTCTCCAAGAGCCGGCTGGAGGAAGGCTGCACGCTGTATGCCCAGGGCGGCATCTCCGCCGTCACCGACCCCGGGGATTCCATCGAGTCGCATGTCGAGGACACCCTGAAGGCAGGTGCCGGCCTCAACAAGCCGGAGGTTGTGCGCTTTGCCGTTGGCAAGGGCCCCGAGGCAATCCGCTGGCTGACGGATCTCGGGGTACCTTTCACGCGCCAGCACGGCGGCGCAGGCCATACGGGTTTCCACCTGACCCGGGAAGGCGGGCACTCCACCCGTCGTATCCTGCACGCCGACGACGCCACCGGCAGGGCCATCGAGAACACCCTGCTGTCCCGCGCCCGGGCGCGCGCCAATATCAGCCTGTTCGAGCACCACATCGCCGTCGACCTGATAACCGCCAGCAAGCTCGGGCAGATGGAAAACCGCTGCCTTGGCGCCTATGTCCTCAACCGCAGGGAGAAACACGTCGAGGTATTCGCGGCCCGCAACGTGGTGCTGGCGACCGGCGGTGCCAGCAAGGTCTACCTGTATACCAGCAACCCGGACACCTCCAGCGGCGACGGCATCGCCATGGCCTGGCGTGCCGGCTGCCGCGTCGCCAACCTCGAGTTCAACCAGTTCCATCCCACCTGCCTGTTCCATCCCAAGGCAAAGTCCTTCCTGGTGACGGAGGCGGTGCGAGGCGAAGGCGGGCGCCTGCTGCTGCAGGATGGCCGCCCGTTCATGCAGAACTACGACGAGCGTGGCGACCTGGCACCGCGCGATATCGTGGCCCGCGCCATCGACAACGAAATGAAGCGCCGCGGCCTGGAATACGTGCTGCTCGACATCAGCCACAAGCCGGCGCCGTTCATCCGTGAGCATTTTCCGAACGTCCATGCGCGATGCCTGGAACTTGGCTACGACATGACGCAGGAACCCATCCCGGTAGTGCCGGCCGCACACTACACCTGCGGCGGCGTCATGACAGGCCTCGATGCCCGCACCGACCTGCCGGGCCTGTATGCCATCGGCGAGGTTGCCTGTACCGGCATGCACGGCGCCAACCGCATGGCCAGCAACTCACTGCTCGAGTGCATTGTCTTCGCCATGGCCGCCAGCGAGGATATCGCGGCACACATCGATGCCGTGCCCGTGCCGCAGACCCTGCCGCCATGGGACGAATCGCGGGTGCGCGACTCGGACGAGGAAGTCGTGGTGACACACAACTGGGATGAACTGCGACGCTGCATGTGGAACTATGTCGGCATTGTCCGCACCGACAAGCGCCTCGAGCGCGCCATGCGGCGCGTCACGCTGCTGCAGCAGGAGATTCAGGAGTATTACAGCAATTTCAGGATTTCCGGCGACCTGCTGGAGCTGCGCAACCTGGCGCAGGTGGCCTCCCTCATCATTCGCTCGGCACAGCAGCGCAAGGAAAGCCGCGGGCTGCACTACACGCTGGACTACCCCGAAGCCGACACCAGCAGGCCGCCGCAGGACACGGTCCTCGCGCCCGATCTGCCAAAGGAAGTCGATATCGCGATGTAGGCCGGGGCTGCGCAGGCACGCGGCGCCAGATCGCCCGTCGCAGAATTGCAGTTAATTCGTGAGAAAGTCGGCCGGTGCAGGCTCGTCAGCCGGTTCGCAGTGCACGCCGCTGACCCGGGCGGCAGACGGTCCGATGCGAAGCCAGTCGCAAAGCGTCCGCACAGCCGATTCGTCACCGCACGCCAGCACCTCGACCCGGCCGTCAGTCAGGTTGCGGGCATAACCGGTCACACCCAGCAGGCGCGCCTGCTCGCGTGCAGAGGCCCGGTAGAACACGCCCTGCACCCGGCCGGACACGTAGCAGCGTCGACAGGCCATGCAGCAGGCAGATTTACCGGGTTACGGCAGCCGAGTCTGCCGGCATGCCGGCACCCTGTTGCTGCTTGCGTTCGATATAGGCCTCGATGGCGGCGCCGGTCACCGGTCCCTCCTGGCGGGCAATACGTTCCCCCTCAGGCGAAATGATGTAGGTGGTCGGCAGACCCAGCACCGGACCAAGCTCGGTAACCGGTACCGGCTCCATGCGCAGCACCGGGTATGTCATGAAGTGGCTCTCGACAAACTCGCGCAGGTATTCCTGGTTGACCTCTTCGTAGTTGATGCCGATCACGACCGCATCGTCGTCCTTGTGCCTGTCGTGAAAATCGACCAGGTCGGGAATCTCCTCCAGGCAGGGCGGGCACCAGGTTGCCCAGTAATTCACGATAACCCACTTGCCGCGGAACTCGGACAGGGACCGCTGCTTGCCGTCAAGGTCTGGCAAACTGAAATCAACCGGCTCCGCCATCACGGCGGCCGGGACGAAAAACCCGACAAAAAGCAGGACAAAACGCATTACCATCTCCCGAAACACAATCCGGCGATTATACGCTAAATTATTGACAGCCCGCCCGCCGAACGGTTCCAGCCTGTCAGTGCGGCTTGAGCACTGCACCGGAATACCGTTAGCATGCGCCCCTGACCGCGACCGACACCCGCTATGACAACCATTCGACAACAGGACTTTATCGACAGCATCCGCGATGCCCTGCAGTACATCTCGTACTACCACTCGCCGGACTTCATCCGTGCCATGCGGGCCGCGTGGGAAGCCGAGGAATCGCCCGCCGCCCGCGATGCCATGGCGCAGATCCTGATCAATTCGCGCATGTGCGCCGAGGGGCGCCGGCCGATCTGCCAGGACACCGGCATCGTCAATGTCTTCCTGAAAATCGGCATGGACGTCCGCTGGGACACCGACACCGGCATCGACGACATGGTGAACCTGGCCGTGCACGAGGCCTACACCGACCCGGTCAACCCGCTGCGCGGCTCGGTTGTCAGCGATCCGGCCGGCGAACGCCGCAACACCGGCGACAATACGCCGGCCGTGATCCACAAGGATGTGGTACCGGGACACAGCGTCGAGGTCACCGTTGCCGCCAAGGGCGGCGGCTCGGAGAACAAGTCGCGCTTTGCCATCCTCAACCCCAGCGATGACATTGTTGCCTGGGTGCTGGAGCAGCTGCCGACCATGGGGGCCGGCTGGTGCCCGCCGGGCATACTCGGCATCGGCATCGGCGGCACTGCGGAAAAGGCCATGCTGCTGGCGAAAGAATCCCTGCTGGAGCCGGTCGATATCCAGGCACTGGTCCGGCGCGGGCCGGCAAGCCGGCTGGAGGAACTGCGACTGGAACTCTACGGGAAGGTCAACGCACTCGGCATCGGCGCTCAGGGTCTCGGCGGTCTGACCACTGTGCTGGACGTGAAGATCCGTGACTACCCGACACACGCGGCCTCCAAACCGGTCGCACTCATCCCCAACTGTGCCGCGACACGCCATGTGCATTTCACGCTGGACGGCAGCGGCCCTGTCACGCTGGCGCCGCCCAGCCTGGATGACTGGCCGGATATCACCCCCGACAGCGGTGCCACGGCACGCCGCGTGCAGCTGGACGACCTCGACCATGCCGCCATACGCGAGTGGCAGCCTGGCGAGACGCTGCTGCTCAGCGGCCGGCTGCTGACCGGGCGCGACGCCGCTCACAAGTGCATTATCGACCTGCTGGATCGCGGCGCGCCGCTGCCGGAAGGGCTCGATTTCAACGGCCGCTTTATCTACTACGTGGGCCCGGTCGATCCTGTCGGCAGCGAGGTCGTCGGTCCGGCCGGCCCCACCACCGCCACCCGTATGGACAAGTTCACCGACCAGATGCTGGAACAGACCGGCCTGCTGGGCATGATCGGCAAGGCCGAGCGTGGCCCGCAGGCCATCGAGTCCATCGCCCGCCATGGGGCGGTTTACCTGATCGCTACCGGTGGTGCCGCCTACCTGGTATCGAGGGCCATTCGCAAGGCGCGCGTCGTGGCCTTCCCGGAACTGGGCATGGAGGCCGTGTACGAGTTCGAGGTCGAGGACATGCCGGTAACCGTGGCGGTCGACAGTCGCGGCAGTTCCGTGCATGAAACCGGACCCCGGGAGTGGCGCATGCGGATCGGCAAGATACCGGTGGTGAAGGGCTAGGCAATATTGCTGCATTGAGCTGTACCGTGCCAGACCGGTTAATAGCCACGGTGGCACACGGTAAGACACGGAATATCCACTCATATGTTCCATTATCTTCCGTGTGCTTTCGTGGCCAACTGGATGCCTGGTTTGCATACACAAACAGGAGCAACGCGTGAAATGACAAACGACATCACCATCTACCATAACCCCCGTTGCAGCAAGTCGCGTGCCACCCTGGAGCTGCTGAAGACCGAGGGCAAGGACCCGCAACTGGTCGAATACCTGAAGGAGCCGCCAACGGCGGAGACCCTCAATGCCATACTCGATATGCTCGGCATGGAACCGCGCGAGCTGATGCGGAAGAAGGAAAAGGAATACACCGAGGCCGGCCTCGACAATCCCGAGCTCAGCCGTGATGCACTGATTGCCGCGATGGTCGAACACCCGCGACTGATCGAACGCCCCATCGTGATCGCCAACGGCAAGGCAGCCATCGGCCGCCCGCCGGAGAAGGTGCTGGAGATTCTTTGATAAACCGGTTCACCGCAGAGACGCAGAGGCCGCCGAAGATTCCAGAACTGAAGAAATGAACAATATAGTCAGGATGAATAATGATTGCAGCGCCAAATCCAGCTTGTGAAATACATTTCATAGCGTTCTTTGCGCCTTTGCGGTGAAATAATTTATTCATGTTACCTCTGCGCCCTCCGCGTCTCTGCGCTGAATGATAAATTCGCACAACCCGAACAAACTGATTAACGGACCCACTGCCATGCATGAAATACTCGTTCTGTACTACAGCCGCTATGGCGCCACCGCCGAGATGGCACAGCGCATCGCCCGCGGCATCGAGGAAATCGAGGGCTGCCAGGCGCGCATCCGCACCGTGCCGCCCGTATCGGCGACCTGCGAGGCCACCGCGAGCGACATCCCGGATGACGGACCGCTGTATGCGGGGATCGACGATCTGCGCGAGTGCGCCGGGCTTGCCCTCGGCAGCCCGACGCGCTTCGGCAACATGGCCGCACCGCTGAAATACTTTCTCGACGGCACCAGCAGCCTGTGGCTTGGCGGCGCGCTGATCGGCAAACCGGCGGCCGTGTTTACCTCAACCTCCAGCATGCACGGCGGCCAGGAGACCACCCTGATATCCATGATGCTGCCGCTGTTCCACCATGGCATGCTGGTGATGG
>WOR8_10001320_pt1 | contig 25245 bp, 24 predicted proteins | sample DeeMarSeWOR38_10_FD_19890 | JGI IMG/M metagenome (IMG submission 19890) | reverse complement strand
CAAAGATGCAAAAGAAAACTGGGGAATAACATACCTTCTTCTTGTAGGAGCAGGTGTTGAAGGCCAAGAGTTATTTCCAGTAAGATATGCCTGGGTTGGTGATGAAATCGAAGATTACTTCCCAAGTGACCTTTATTATGCCGATATTTATGATGGTGAAGGGAATTTTTCAAATTGGGATAGAGATGGCGATCAAAGATTTGCTGAGTACCCCGGTGATATGAAAAACGTGGATGTAGTCCCGGATCTATATCTTGGAAAACTGCCTTGTAACAATGTTGCAGAGGTAAATATCGTTGTTGATAAAATAATTACTTACAAGAAACACAACAAGATGACAAATAAAATATTACAGGTAGGTTCAGATTCATTACCTGGCGATTCTACGTATGAAGGAGAATATGCAAATGAAAAAGTCATGGAGAAACTTCCAGGTTATAGTCCAATACGTCTATGGGGAACCAATGGAAAGATATCAAAATCAAACATAGCTTCAGGTTTTAAAAGCAACGTAGACTTTGTCGATATTTCAGGACACGGCAGTTATGCAAGTTGGGCAACTCATCCACCAGATGATGCTACAACATGGATTCCAGCTAAAACTCTGATTTCACCCTATAATGGATTTATATATTCTGACTATGACATTTATAATATCAATAACAAAGCAAAACTTCCAGTTGTAGTTTTTACAGCATGTTCAAATAACAAATATACCTCATCACCAACATGTCTAGGTTGGAAAACAGTGAGCCATGAAGACGGAGGAGGTATTGCGTGCTTTGCCGAATCAGGAATAGGCCATGGTCCTGGCGGAGATTTATTTCCAACTTGCTGCATTGGATGGATGGAAGTAAAAATCTTTGACGAACTTTTTAATACAAAAATTATTGGTCAATCCTGGGCTAACAGTGTTACTGATTATCACAATACCTTTGATCCAGGTTTGGACAGATCAGACTTTAAAACAATGCTTGAATTCTCAATGTTTGCTGATCCTACAATAGTTATTGAAAATGGCGATGATCCAAAAAATTTACCTGCTGAAAAACCAGTAACTCATGGATTTATTGAAAGAATCCTAGACTTTGTACCAATATTGAAATCATTTATTTATAGATTAGGATTATACTAAAAACCTACCTAATCTTATTTTTTTTATTCTACTTTTATTGTGCTAATGCCATCCTCATTTTCAGTTACAAAGATAATGTTTTCCATATCATTTTTAACATCATCAACATGGGTGATTAAAAAGATTTGTCTAAATTTTGAGGAAAGACCATTAAGTGCCTTCATTATATTTTGCCTTCTATAAGTATCCTGCGAACCAAATATTTCATCAAGAATTATAAAATTAAAAACACCACCCGCTCTTTCTGTGATAACCTCAGAAATTGCTAAACGCAAACAAAGGTTGGCTAAATCCTCTTCGCCACCTGAGAAGCGTTCAATTCCATAATATTCACCATTGTCAAAAACCAATAGATTATAGTTTTCATCCAGTTCCAGTTCGCGGTATTTGCTATCTGTAAGTTTTTCAAAAAAATCAGATGAATATGATGAGAGCGTAGGCCTAATTCTGGAAATCAAATTCGTCCTAAAATTTGACATAACCTCAGAAAGCATTCCAAGATGCTGAACAATAATTCTTTCTTCTTTGATTTTTATTTTACTATCTTCCAACTCAGTAATCTTTTCCTTTAAATTTTGGATTTTTTGAATAATTAATTTTTTATCACTTTCTTTTCTTTCAATTGCAATTTTCAATAAGTTAATTTCATCTTTTTTACTATCACGCTCTTCAAGTGTTTCTTGAAATAATTTGAAAAACTCATCACCCTGTTTAGTAACAAAAATATATTCTTTTTTATCAAAGGTTATAGGCTTTAATGCAGTGTATCTTTTTTCTTTATTTTTCAATTCAATTTTTTCTTTTTCTATTTCAGTGTTTATATTTTGAATAGTTGTATTTATTTTTTCTTTCTCTCTAATTTGAATCTGTAAATAATTCTTCTTTTTCTGAAAAGCTTGTTCTTCTCTGAAAAATCTATCTTTTTCATTTTTAAAATCTTTAATTTGTTTAGTTGCTTCTTCAATTTCTTTTTCTTTTTTTGATATATCAGTATTATAATTTTTTAATAGTTTCTTATATTGATCAGCAAGGACTCTTTCACAAGTAGGACACTTAGCATCAGGCCCGATTTCTTCGATTTTATGTTTTTTTAATGAAATATCTTTAATATCCTTATTAAGTCTATCAGCAATTGTTTTCTTTTGCTCAATTTTTTTTACTAAATCCTCAATTTTATTACTTAACTCATTAATTCTTTTTTCAGATGTAATAATTTCAGAGTCGACTTTTTTAAATTTTTCAAGTTTCTTTTTTTGGGTATCAGTTAATTTATTTCTTTCTGAAATTTTATTTTTTAGTTTTTTTACTTCCTCAGAAATTTTTTCTTTTTCTTCAAATTGAACTTTTTTCTCTGCAAGTTCTTCTTTTTTATTATTTATTTTTTCATAATCATTTTTTATTTTTACACTTTTTTTTTCTAAAATGATAAGATCTTTATTCAACGATAATAATTCTTCTTTTGATTTTTTAATTAAGGTTTCATTTTCTGTTTTTTGCTTATCAAAACAATTTATTTCTTCTTTGTAAATATCAATTTTATCCTTACCGCTTTTATCTGTAAAATCTTGGCTTATCTTTTCAATAAAATTTACTTTTTCTTTTTTGTCTGATTTAATTTCCTTTATAACTTCGTCTAGTGAGTCAATACCAAGCATCCTTAAAATTAAAGGTCTTCTTTCACTTGAAATCATTGTGGATAATGCATTTAGTTCCTTTTGTTTTGCAAAAATACTTGTAAAAAAAGATTTGAAATCCATACTAAGTTTCTTTTGAATATATTTACTTACGATATCAGCACCAGTTGCAGCAATTTTTCCATTTACTGTTACAGTTGCTGAGGTTGTAAGACTTTTGCCTGACATTTCTCTTACAATCCTATATACATCCTCCTCGAAAATAAAATCAAGCTCTACTCTGCAAGCTTCAGAATGTGATACATTAATTCGTCTTATCTCATCAGCTGAAGTTCTTGCTGCAACAGGCCCATATAGAACCCATGCTATTGCTTCAAAAATGGTTGATTTACCTGCACCGTTTAGACCTACTACACCTGTAACTCCATCGGGAAACTCAATTGTTGAGTTCTTAAATTTTCTAAAATTTTTAAGTGTTAAAGTTTTCAGAATCATTTTCCTTCTTCTCTTGCTTCAAGTTTTTCAATATAACCAATTCCAAGCTCCAAAATTGTGTCTTTTTCCTTCAAATCCTGGCTATCAACAAACAATTTGAATTCATTTGTAAGGGCATTTATTTTTGATGTTGAAGATCTTTCAGATTCCCCTTCCTTTTTAACATTTGCCTTAATCTCATAATGAATTGCTTTTGAGCCTAGAGTTCTAATTTCATTAAAATCAATTCCTCTATATATATGGGAAGGAATATCGTCAAGAGTGATACGAAATGTTTTTTCTTTAGGTTTTATGTCTTGAACAATTTTTTTGATTTTTGACATTACCTCTTCAAGTTTCAAATTCGTGCATTTTATTGGCTTTAAATCCTCCATCTCTCTAATTTTAAGTTCAATAAATTTTAATTCTAAATTATCTTCAGTTAGTATAAATTCAATAAAACCCTTATTATCTGAAGCGTCGGTAAATGTAAATTTTTCAGTTGATCCAGAATAAAAGGCATTATCTGCTAATTTTGAAAATTTATGATAATGACCAAGTGCAATATAATCAAATTTCTTTGAAAGAACATTTACTGGGATAATAAGTTCGTTAAACTCATTCATACTAAATTCTTTAATACCTGAAATTGCACCATGTGAAACAAGGATATTGTAATCGGATGTTTTTATTTGTTTGAGCTTTTTTATTTCATCGTCAAATTGCTTTTTTAATTCACATTGTGGGACGGCATGAATTGAAATATTTTTATTTTTAATTTTAAAATCAAGAATTTCATATTTTGCTTTATAGACGGGATAAACATTTTCTATATGATCAAAAATTGAAAAGATATGACCTGTTTCCTTTAATTTTGGATGTTCATGATTACCAGCAATTATTATCAATGGTATCTTTTTTTTTGATATTCTAAGGACCTGATTAATTGCAAAAGTAATTGCACGATTATTAGGTCTTACCGAATCAAATAAATCTCCCCCATGAACTATTAAATCTGGTTTTGATTTGACTGCGTAATCAATAAACTGGTTAAATGCATCATACGTATCAATCTCCCGCTGATTAATACCATCAGGTGTTGCCTTACGGTAGGCAGAATAGCCAAGGTGTGTATCAGAAACATGTAATATTTTCATTTTATCTTCTACGAAGTTTTGCAGAAATAATATCACATACAAGAGTTATTGAATCTAGTGTTGGTGCAACCGGAGGCGCATAAGCTGTTTCGAGTTTTCTGAATTTTTCAATATCAAGTCCTCCCAGTATTGCGGCTGCATATGTATTTATTCTCTGTGCAGCGTTATCTCCAACTGCTTGAGCACCCATTATTTTACCATTTTCATCTGTAAAAACTTTTATTGTAATTTGTTTACCCCCAGGGTAATAATCTGGTAACGAGGACCCATTAAATTTTCCAAAAATAAGCTTATCATTACAACTGCCAACTGCAGCTATTTCTAATTCAAAAAACCTTGATGTACAAGTCTGTAATACACCATCAAGCAGGGTGTAGCTACCTCCTGCAGCATTTATTCCTGCAGATATTCCCTGTCTTACAGCAATACTTCCAAGGCCAATCGGGGTGGGATTTTTTGTTACAAAATTTATAAATTCAGTACAGTCACCAATTGCATAAATATCTTTTAACGATGTTTCACATTTCTCATTGACTATAATATAACCTTTATTACTAAGTTTACATCCAATATCCTTTGCTAAGGATGTTTGAGGAATCAGCCCAGTAGCAATAATTACTATATCTGACACTATCTCTTTTTCTTTACCAGTTTTATTGTCTTTTATTATAACCTTTTTGATTTTTCCAGATTCACTCTCTACTCTTGTTACAATATGATCTGTTATCACATCGACAAATTTGGTAATATTATCAAATACAATTTTAGACATATCTTTATCAAGTGTATTTGCTAAAATATCAGGTAATGCTTCAACTACTGTAACTTTTAATTTATTTTTATATAAACTCTCAGCAAGTTCTAAACCGATTAGCCCAGCACCAACAATAACTGCTTTTTTACTTTTACTGCAATAAATTGAAATATTTTTTGCATCATCAATGGTTCTTAGAGTAAATACTCCAGAAATTATTTTATCATTTTCAATAATATTTTTTATTGGAGGAATCGAAGGCTTTGCACCTGTAGCAATTATTAGCTTATCATAAGACTCATCAAATGTTTTATTATCCTTATTTACCGTTATTTTCTTTTTATTAATATCAATTTTTTCAACTTTTGAATTAAGTTTTAAATCAATTCCTGCTTTCAAAAACCATTCATTAGAAAACTCAATTAAATCATAAATATCATCGATATCCTTTGAAATTGTATATGGTAATCCACATTTAGAATATTGAGCATATTTACCTTTTTCAAAAATTATGATTTTTGATTTTCTATCTGTCTTTCTTGCAAATTGGGCTGCAGTTCCTCCACCTGCACCCCCTCCAATTATTACAATTTTTTTACCGTCACTCAAACAAAAACCCCATTTGGTCTAATAAAGTTGTTTTTTTAAACTTTTTTAATTAAAAATTGACAATTAATATACAATAAAACATAAATATAACATTGTACAAAACTAAAAGAAGTAGAAATATATTGACAATAGGAAAAACGGTTGATAAGATAATGGATTCCCATTCTTCAGAAAAATCATCTAATATAGATGAATTTATTGAAATTACAAAAAGAGATTTAGAAAAGAAAATAAAAGAAATGATTGCAGATAAAAAGATAGTAGGAATTTTAAAAGGTGGAAAACGCCTACGTCCACTTCTTGCACATCTATCATTTAAAGCATGCACACAAGGGAAAGAAACTCGTAAGGAATACAGAAATGCACTTGAGGGGGGCGTAGTAATTGAGCTTGCACATGCTGCATCACTTGTCCATGATGATATAATTGATGATGATTTAGTTCGAAGAGGAAAACCTTCTTATCATGTAAAAAAAGGGATTGCTAATGCAATTCTTACGGGCCATAAAATGTTAGTAATTGGTTTTAATGTTGCTTTGAAACATGGTGAGGAATGGGCAAAACTATATGTTGAGTCGTGGAATGAGGTTGTAAATGGTGAAATTGATGAAGTAAATTTTAATAAAAAGGATTTGAAATATTGGGATCAAATATCATCAAAATCAGAAATTTTAGAGATTTACAATAAAATTATTGATCTAAAAACTGCTGTTTTATTTTCCTCTGTATGTAAAGCAGGAGCTTTGGAAGCAAATATGACAGAGGATACTATAATTTTATTTGGTGATTACGGAAGGGAAATAGGAATTGCATACCAACTCGCAGATGATCTTGTTGATTTATCAAAAGGCGAGATGATAGATAGTGTGATAGTTCCACTATTAAACAAGATAGAAGGAAATAAAATAAAAACTTTCGACAAAATGGTAATTAAACGAAAATTTGTAAAAAACAAGGATAAAATTGAGGATCTTTATATCAAAGAGATAAAAAAACATATTAAGAAAGCTGAAGAGCTAAGTTTATCTAAAAAAATTCCAAAGTCTATTTATAAAGATATGCTCCATGATTTTCCAAAATATATTATAAATGAAATGTTAAAAGAAATCAAAATAGCTTTATAATTCATATAAGAATCATTTTAGAATTACTTTTATTGGTAGTGCGATTATTAAAAAACCAATAAATAACAGAATGATGAGAAACCAAATAAACAGATGATCTTCTCCATTTGTTTGATTCTTTTCTATTAGCTGTACCTCTTTGATTATATGTCCTTTTAATAACATATCGCTCTTTGAATATACCTCTTGTAAAATCTCAAAAGAATTTTCATATTCAATATTTTCAATTAACTTAACTGCATCGTTATATTTATTTTCAAAATTTTTAACATCTATTCCTAATACATTTATTATATCTATTCTAGCCCGACAAATATTAAGAGCGATTTTTTGAATATTTTCAATAATTTTATTTGATATATGAGTTTTTTCTAAATCAAATAATGCCTGTTTCATTTTATTTAATGAATTTGTGTAGTTTGTATCCCATATTCCAGATATTATTTCAATAATTTCCTGTTTAGTATTTTGATTTATTACCCTGCTTGCTTGCATCCAGATTTCTTGTGTTAAAAAAGCTTGTTTTTGTAAGCTCATATCAAAAATAGTTAAATAATCAGATATTAAATCTTCATTATATGAGTTTGACATGATGTTTTCTTCGATATCATCTAATTCACTTAAAAAAACTCCTTCTGTAGTATTATACATATCTATTAATGTACCATGTCCATATTCATTAATTAAATTTAATGATAGTTGTGCAGAATCCCCATTTTCATAGGGGCTATAAATATCTGTATTACATATATGAAATGGAACAAAAATCGAAGAACAAGCATGATTTGGGGAAAACCAGCCCATGCTCAAGGTTTTATAATTTTCTTCAGGGATCCTATAAACTGCTACTGCTTCATATTTATAATAATCCTCACACATAGGTCTTAGACCATCTAATTCCTTTTTATGCATCCTTGACCAATTAAACATATCCTTGATTGTAATACTCCCATATTTTGGTTCAATATGTTCAATCATTTTTTCTTCCCATGCTTTAAATTTGTTACAAACTCTAATATTTGCTTTATTGCCAACAATGTCTATCAGCTCAACACTGAAGAAACCAACTGTTTTACGTTCACTTATATTGATTGTTGTTATTGTTCCAATGCTTTTTGATTTTAAGGCATGAAAAAAAGATGGTTTTACTTTGATGAAATCTTCACCTATCTCATCTACCTTTATTGCATATATTGATTTCAATCTTACAGTTTGTTTATTTCTTACATATTTTTCAACAACTGTGTCAAATGATCTGGATATTGGCAGTGTGTTGCGAATTTGGATCCTCCAAAGTTCCTTTGGATAGTTTGACATAACTACAACACCATTATCAACCTCTTTTACCTTGTAACGAAACGCATCTGCCTCTATTACATAACCTTTTTTTGGACCGACGACAAAAAGGTTTTCAGCTACGCCAGTTGCATGCATTTTTTTAACAACATCTTTTGTTAATAAATCAACAGCCATATCTTCTGTATTTGCTTTCTCACAAGCATATCTAATCCAATCAAAATCATCCCATGCCTTTTTCGTCGGATTAATCCATTTAGAACTTGTATCAGCATCTCCATAAGCAATTCCTGCATTACTTAAGGACATACCAGCTTTTACAGTATTTGGAATTGCATCACCTTTTGATACAATACCAATATATTTATGTAAAACTTTAAAGGTCAAGGATTTCCCAGTCCAAGGTTTATGATATTGGTATTCATAACCTTCAGGAACAATGCAAAGAACTTGTAAACCAGGTCTACTTGGGTCCCTTACTTTTAACAGGAGATTATAATCACCCTCTGTTGCATCACCGCATGCAACTATATCCTTACATGAAAGGCCACTTTGTTTGCTTTCAACATTAAAATTAATGATTATATTTGAAAATAAGAAAAATACTATTATCAGAGATATAAGCTCCAATTTTTTCATATAGATGTATAATAGTATGTAAATAAATATATAAAAAGATTTTTTTGAAATGTATTGTTTTACTTCTCAGCGGTTTTCTTTTTTGCAGTTTTCTTTTTTGTTGTCTTTTTTGTAACTGATTTTTTAGCAGTTGTTTTTTTCTTTGATTTTGCCTTCTCTGTTTTTTTCCCTTTTGTGGCTTTTTTTTCTTTTTCTGGTTTTTTTGCTTCCTTTGGTTTTTCTTCCTTTGGTACTTTTACATCCTTGGTCTTTTTTTCTTCTTTTGCAGGCTTTTTCTCTTTTTTCTCTGGTTCTATAGGTTCTTCTTTCTTTTGTTTTTTATCATCTATTTGAATTGTTGGCTGGGAAATTACTTGAGTTTTGTTGATCTCTATTCTTTTTACAGGATAGAGCTTCTTGCAGTTTTTGTAAATATCACTACCAATTTTTCCATCAAGTATATCTCTTACAAATTCAGATAAAGTATGAGTTTTTGCAGAATCATCAATTGTTTTTTTCATAGCATCTCTTACAACTTTTCTTTGCGAGTTCTGAATACGTTTATCAGTAGTTGCGAATGGTTTAACCCTACAAACTGCGCCATCTCTAGTTGTTACGTCATATACTCCCTCAATTTTGGATCTTCTTCTTCTGATCATCCTACGTAGATAATCAGATGTTAAGGTATGGCCAACAAATTGTGTATAAGCATTATTTTCTTCTACCTTATTTATTTTAAAAAAAAGAGTAATATGTGATTTTCTAAAATCATTTGTTAAATCCTGTAATGAAACTCCAGTCACCCTATTAATTAAACTATCAGGACTATCTGCTAAAGTATCAGCAACAGTAACACTATCAAAAGCTGGTGGTGCTAAAACATTATACCAGCTTTTTGCTTTCCAACGATCTTTTACCTTTCGCGCAGAGGTCCTTGATCTTGCTTTTGCCATAATAATCACATTAATTAATTTTATCTGTTATATAAAGTTGATTTTTGGGTAATAGAGTTCTTATACTTAAATTATGCTGACGTTAAACAAGACTTTTTTAAATTAAAGATGTAGAGTACAATCATTGAAAACGTTTGAGAGCAATAATCGTATTACTAATCTAATTTATCCTATCGTTAATTATTTGTTTGCAAATTATGATGAAATATCACTACTGATGATTAAACATCAGTTTCTTTTACATCTAGTGCAAAGCCGGATACAAATAAAAACGAATTTTCTGTAAACGGAATATTAATTGTAATACCTGTAAACCAGCTAAAGTTAACATCAATTCCCTCAGGACCAACTGTAACCTTCTTAGATCCTAAAAGACCTAGACTGGATATTGTTCCATTTCGTAATGTCAAAGCTCCCTGGGCCATAAGAATTCTAAATGGTATTAAATTTGTTAAAACCACTACTAGGGCTAAAAATGGTAACAGTGCTAGAAGAATGATAATACCTGCCAAAGGACTTGAAGCATTTTCTGCTGCACGAACAATTGCTTCCCATAATCTTAAGGTTATGCTAGTAAGAAGTATCCCTTGTCCAATTGCATTAAAATAACACAATTGATTTGAAATGTTATCTCCATTTCTATCTTCTAAAAATTTTGTGTACCTTGAGTATTTGGCAAAGTCCATTTTTTCATTATAAGCATCATATGATAAGAACTCTTGATATTTCTCACCAAATATTCCTTTATCATTTAGAATTTTTTCATATTGAGATATCGCTGCTTCATCATTATTTTCAATTGCTGTATTCAGACTAATTAGAATTTCTCTAATTATTTGTGCCTCTTCATAATCTAATTCAGATATTATAGTATTAGGAGTACCTCCTAAATACTGATTTACTTCAACTTTTATAGCTTCATTTTGTTGGATTTTTTCAATATCTACAGCACATATTGTTGTTGATAACCCGCTTAAAATTATTAGTGCAGAGATTAACGCACTTATGATTATTACCTTTTTTCTCATAATAACCTCCCCATTATTAAATTCAGTATATAATATTTAAACGTTCTGTTTAAAATATAAATTGTGGGCGAAATATTTAAATAACACATTGCATATATTCCCACGAATTTCCCACGGAGTATAAAATGAACTCAATAATCAAACTAGATACAAGAGGGCGTTTAGTCATCCCAAATGAATTTCGTGAAGCTCTTGATTTAAAAGAAGGAGACAATGTATTAGTCAGTCTAGATTCAAAAACCAATACAATATCAATAAGTCCAATATATGGTAAAGATAACGATCTTGTAAAAATGGAGATTGAATTTGGGGATACACCAGGATGTCTTGCAAAAATTGCGACAAAACTTGCAGAGCTAAAAATTGATTTAATTATGACTGAATCAAAAAGTTTTGAACGTGGAACAAAAGCAAGATGGGATATAATTGCTGATATTTCAAAATCTGAATTCTCAATTAATCAAATTAAAAATGAATTATTAAAAACGAATTTTGTGGAGCAAGCGAGTATCACCCAGATATCTCGTGGTCGACTTCATCCTTGAAGAAGTTGATTTTAAAAAATTTTTTGGACCCTGTAGACTCCTTGCTATTCAAAAGTTAATGGAGGTAATGTATAAATGAAAAAAGAAAAAATATTTGAAATAGGAAAGAAGCTAGGGCTATCTAAGACAGACGCTAAAGCAGCAATTCTAAGAAATAGAAACAAAATCATAACAGGTCTCATTATAGGTATTGCAGCCATTATGACAAACAGAATTTGGTTTGAACCGCTGCACTATAATGGTGGAAGCATACTAGATTTTAGTTTCTTCACACGTTTTTTATAAAAAAGATTTGAGGGTGTTAAAAAAACATCCTCATTTCCAAAAAGTGATATTTACTATGTTTTCAAAAAAAAATGAGCCAAGATTTGGATTATACGAATTAACTTTAATGTGCAATATGAATTGTATCCACTGTGGATCTAGTGCTGGACAAAAGCGTATAAACGAATTGACCACAGAGGAATGGAATAAAGTAACAGAGCAATTAGCTGACTTAAATTGCAAAGAAATTACACTCTTAGGTGGAGAACCGTTTTTAAGAAAAGATTGGTATGATATTTCAAAAGAAATCAAGGATCTTGGAATTAAAGTAACATACATGTCAAATGGTTTTTTAATAAATGAAAAAGTAATAACCAAATTAAGAAAAATAGAACCTAAAACAGTTTCGGTAAGTATAGATGGAGCAAAAAGAGAAACACATGATGAAATTAGGCAATTAAAAAACTCCTTTGACAAATGTCTAGAAGCTATATCTAATCTAAAAAAGGCAGGTATAAATACAACCGTTATAACATCTATAAATAAATTGAATTTCCATGAACTACCAAAGTTAAGACATATGCTATTAAACAAAGGTATTGTTTGGCAATTACAAATAGCAATTCCCCTTGGCAGGTTTAAAAAAGACCTCCTTATTTCTTCAGAGGAATATTATGCAGCAGCAATCTTTATAGCATCTTCAAGAAAAAAATACAGTCAAAAGGAATTACCAATTATTGGTACTCACTGTTTTGGTTATTACTCAAAAATAATACATAACCCTATGGTATTTCCATGGAATGGTTGCCAAGCAGGAATTTCAACAATTGGGATTCAAAGTAATGGAGATATAAAAGGATGTCTTTCTTTGCCATCTGAGTTCATTGAAGGAAATATTCGTAAAAATACAATAAAAGAGTTATGGAAAAATCCTAGTTTTTGTAGTTATAATAGGGATTTTAAAATATCAGACCTAAAAAACAACTGTATAGGCTGCAAATATGGAAAAAAATGTAGGGGCGGATGTCTAGGCGTCTCTATTGGAATTACTGGAAAAAGTAATGGTGATCCATATTGCTTTAAACTAATTGAGGAAAATCCATCTATACTTGTATAAGTTTTTCCAGGGCTCTATAACCTTTCATTGCATCTTTTTTATGTATTATGAAAGTCAATTCCTTGTTTGTTGATACAATTTCATAAATATTTATGTTCTCCCAAGCAACATTTCTTATTATATTAAAAATTATACCTGGAGTATAAAAGAAATCCATTGAAAAGGTCATTGTAAGTGATACAAGATTATCTTCAGTAATCAAGATTTTTTCATCGTTTAAGATATCTAATAAAATCTTTTTATATCTTTCATTGGTAACTATGCTTACTTCAGAAATTCCCTGGATGATATTTAGAATGTCTCCTCTCTCAAAATCAACAATATCGTATAGCTTTCTTAGTTTCATAAGCAAGTTTGGCGATCTAACAACTGCGATGTCACAAATTTTTGTTTTCATTACAATATCCGATGAATAGTTAAACGATACTGTTTTGGTTTTTTTCTTTATATGGTCTTTATACCTTCTAAGTGCCATTTCAATTGCATGTTTTTTAACAGGTTTTCCTAGTTCCTCTTCTACATCTGCCTGAAGATGTTTTGCTAAAGATGCATAAGATACTATATCTTTTTCCATTGATTCCAATACATATATCTTATCATCTACCAATTTCTGAACAATATTACTTATTGTTACCATAACAAACACAAGCCTAATTTGTGATTATAATCACAATAAGTATTTATATAATTTTTTGTTTCTATTTACACGATTAAATGTTGAAATGTGTTGAATGCGGAACAAAAGTTGATCTATCAACTGAGATGGGTGAAATAATTGAGTGTGAAACTTGTGGTATCGAATTAAAAGTTGCACAAAATCACTTAATTGGTTTACAATTGGGACCATCAGAAGAATAATTTGAAGTTTTTTATAAAATGTTTATTTCTATGTTTTAAAAAGCATTAACAATTTTGATGTTTTTTTCCTTAGCGATTTCAAATAAAGTCCTATTTAATGATTCATAATTTTCAAGATTCTTTGAAATTTTATATTTTAAAAGCTTTTCAACATTTTCTTTAATACCAGGTTTTAAATTGAGTTTATCAACCATTATTTCTTTAGCACCGTTTTCAATAAAAACATCTAATATATTTGATAAATCATTAATTTTTAATGTTGGGTAAACAGGTCCAAAAAAGATACTTGTTTTAATTCCTAAATCTGAGAACTTCTTCAATGCATCAAGTCTGTTTTGTATCGAGGCAGCATATGGCTCAAGAATTTTTCTTTCTGAATCATTTAAAGTTGCTATTGAAAACATTACTTCAGATTTAGTAAATTTTGATATCAAATCAACATCCCTGATAATCAGATCTGATTTTGTTTGAATGCAAACTGGAAAATCATGAATTAAAAGTTGTTCTAAACAGTATCTTGTAAGTCTAAATTTTTTTTCAATAGGTTGATATGGGTCAGTAACTGTCGAAATAGCTACAATACCATTTTTTTTAAATTTAAGTTCATTTGAGAGAATAACTGGAATGTTTTTTTTAATATCTACAAAATTACCCCATTCACTCCTTTTTATTCTAAGAACATTTGGCACATAACAATAAGCACATTTATGCTGACATCCCCTATAAGGATTTAATGAATAATCCAAACCTGGTAAATTTGATTTTGATAACGCTGTTTTACATATTATTTGTGAAATCTTCATTTAAAAATCCTCAAGTCTTTTTTGATAAAGTTGATTTTTAAGTACAGCACTGTTTCTAATCCATCTTTGAATGGGAATATCCATCCTATTTGAAATAAAAACAAGAGCTTGGTCTAATGTATCAAACTTTTGAAAAGGTTGCTTCAATGCTTTTCTTACACTTTCGCGAACGTTCCAAACACCAATTGGCATAATATATCCAGGATGCGCTTCCCTTAGAACCACAGCACCAGCTTGTCTTCTTTCTTTATTAAGTAACTCATTTATCGCAAGTCTTGCAGAATAATAACATCCACCAATTTCTGCATAAGTAGTCCTTCCCTTATAAAATTCATAGCTATTAAAAATCGATATACCTCTTCCATAAGGGTTCCAAGTTGTCTTTGGATACCATGCCTCAATCAGCTCATACTGCCATTCGGATGGCATCATTAAAATCGCCCATCTATTGTCAAATTGATTATGATAATAGACTCTAAAATCATTAATCCAAGGATATGTTTTGGTATTTTCCATTAAAGTTTCCCCAAGTGTTGAATCAACAGCAGTTATACTCCACCTGGTTGGGACAAATTTTCTATATTTTTTAACACCAAATGCCCCCACAGAAAAAGCTCTTTGTATCTTTGATACCTTAACACCATTTTTATATAAATCAAAAACTGCGTTCTTTGCTTTCAAATCTGTGTCATAGTACGCCTTTTCTATGTTTTGTTCATATTTTGGATTAGTTATGTCAAATTTTATTAACGGTGCAGAAGGGCCATGTGGCTGGGCTTCATCATAAAATGCTATTCTCCCAGAAGGTTTTTTTGAAAAAATAGCTTCACTAAATACACTATTTTTAGATAAAGCTAATTCCTTAGTATATTCAACAATTTTATCTGAACTTTCCACATCATAAATATCAACAACATGTTTACCTCTTATCAATAAAGAACGAAAATCAACAATATCATCTATTGTTTTATCAAGCCATAGTTCTGGAGTATCAATGATTGAAGTATCTCCCATTATCGGTGGAATCATTGGACCAATTGATATTTTTGGATAACCGATTCTTCCTACAAAAACACTAGGTGGAGATGATCCGCCTAAATGTAGCCTATCAACAATATTTTTAACTTTATTTTGTGAATGATATTTTACAATTATTGGACACCTTAATTTTCCACATAAATATTTTGTACCACGACATAGAGCACATAAGCTGGGAGATTCCTGTTTAAGGATAGGCAAAAGCTTTTTTTGTTTATTTAATTCAAATTTATTATTATCCAACAATATAGTCATTATACAATTTATCTAATAAAACTTACCAAGAGTTTATTAAATGTATAAAATTTTTTACTCAAAATACTTATTTACTAGAATTTATATTTGGCTTTTCATATGCCAGCAAAAAAACTTACAGCCAGAAAAAGAGCAGAACTTAAACAAAAGAAACTTAAACAACAAAAGAAAAAAGGTGGTTCTTTTACATTTATAATTATAGCAATAATATTTATTGCTGTGATTGTAGGAGTATATTATTTAGTATTAAATAATGATGACGGCCAAAATACTAATGGTCAAATTACTAATACTGCACCTACTGCACATGAGGATTATTTTATTGTTCCAATAAATTCATATTTTTATAGAATAACACCTCTTAAAAATGATGTAGACCGTGAAGGGGATGCGTTAAACATTACAGGTGTTACAAATCCATCTTATGGAACAACAGAGTTAGTTGATAGTGAATTAATTGTCTATATTCCTGAACAAAATTATACAGGAACTGATTCTTTTGAATATACTGTTTCTGATGGTGCAAAAAAATCTAAAGCTAAAATTAACATTTATATTTCAAATCTGTTTCCAATAGCAATAATTAATACTACAAAAGGTACAATTATCACTGAATTATATATACAACTAGCACCAATAACTGTAGGTAATTTCATTGAATTAGCAAAAAGTGGATATTATAATGGAACAATATTTCATAGAGTGATTCATGATTTTATGATTCAAGGTGGTGATCCAACTGGAACCGGATTTAATGGACACGCTGCGGAATATCATGAGGGATATGGAGATCCTGACAATCCTGATACATGGAAAATTCCAGATGAATTCAATGAAAATTTAAAGCATGATAACGCTGGGATTTTATCTATGGCAAATTCAGGGGCTAACACTGGAGGTTCGCAATTTTTTATAACTGTTGCACCAACTCCCTGGCTTGATGGTAAACATGCAGTATTTGGAAAAGTTATTGATGGGATGAAGGTAGCTGTTGCTATATCTGAACTTGATCCAGATTTTACTGATAGCAATAATAAACCATATGATGATGTAGTTGTAAATTATATTTCTGTACCAAATGTGTTTAAAAGTATAGAGGGATAAAAAATGGTAAATAAAATTGCAGAATTTGATACGAAAATGGGCAGATTTAAAATCGAACTTTATGGGGATAAGGCTCCATTAACTGTCGGTAATTTCATAAAACTAGTAGATAATGGATTTTATAACGGGTTAATTTTTCATAGGGTAATTCCAAATTTCATGATACAAGCTGGATGCCCTCATGGAACTGGCAGAGGAGGACCAGGATATAACATACGAGATGAATTTCATCCTGATCTAAAACATAAAGAAAAAGGAATTTTATCAATGGCTAATGCAGGTCCCAATACTGGAGGTTCGCAATTTTTTATAACTGTTGCACCAACTCCATGGCTTGATGGACATCATAGCGTTTTTGGAAAAGTAATCGAAGGGATGAATGTTGTTGAATCCATATCAAAAGTTGAAAAAGACAGAATGGATAAACCATTAAAGGATGTTGTAATAAATTCGATAACTATTAAATAGTTAATCTAGGGATTTAGATGAGCATTTTATCAGATAGAGATATCAAGAGATCAATTGATGATAGTTCGTTAGGTATTGAGCCTTTTATTGAAAAAAATCTAACACCAAATGGATATGATCTTTCTATTGATGAAGTATATATCCGAAAAACAGACGATCATATCAAAGAGGGAATTGCCGTAATTCCACCTTTAACATGGTTTGCGATAAGTACAAAAGAATTTGTCAAAATGGGACCACAAATAACATCACAACTGTGGATTAGAAGTAGTTATGCTAGAAAAGGTGTTATGGTTAGTTTTGGAAAAGTGGATGCAGGATTTCATGGAACATTGACAATATCTTGCTTTAATTCAAATGACGAACCTTTAGAAATCCCAATAGGTGACAGATTCTGTCAGATAGTTTTTGAAAATATGGAATCAACTCCATCTGAGCTATATGATAAGAAATCCGGTACTTATCAAAACCAGCGTGGAGTTAAATTAAAGTAAAACCTTTCTTGCAAATGTAAGATAACCTGTATGACCAAGCATATTAAATTTTGGTCTCATGCCTTTCTCTGAAACTACCATCTCCCTTTGAATATTTTCAAAGGTTTTAACTTCAATAAAGTTATGTTTTTTTATTTCCTTTACAGAATTTTCAACTTGAGAAGTAAGAGGAGAATATGTGCAAAGATAACCACCCGGCTTTAATGATTTATAAGCATGTTTGATTGCATCCCATGGATTTGGAATATCAAGAATTATTGCATCCAAATTTTTTTCATCAATACCAGTTGTAACATCTTTTAATTTTGTTTCAACATACTTATCAAGGTTTGATTTTTTCAGATTTTTCATGGCATGTTTGATAAAATCTTCACGATTATCATATGATATTACTCTTCCATTTGGTGAAACGAAATTTGCAAGTGCTGTAGTTAGCGAACCTGACCCGATTCCTGCTTCCATTACAATTTTTCCAGGTTCAATAGAGCAATTTATAATTATTTGAGCAACATCTCGTGGAAGTATGATTTGAGCCTTTCGTTTTAAGGTTTCAAGTTTATCTTTTAATGAGGGATATAAAATCCAGAATTTTTTACTTCCAATCTCTATTTGTTTACCAATTTCTTTACCAACCAAAATTGATGGATCAAATACTCCAATTCCTTTGTATTTATCAGTTTTTGAAGATGTTGAAATCAAATATTTATTGTAATTCTCATCTATTAGAATCACTGTATCATTTTCCTTTACTTTTTTCATTAAAATCCCTAAATATCAATTATCGAGCCAAATGATAATTCTTCAATATCAAGTATGTCAAGCCATTTTTCTTTGCAATCACAGTCAAGTCCTTTAAATATTTTTACATCTTGGTTTAAAGAAAAATCTGCAATTGCTTTTAGATATTTATTATCGCAATTCTTACAATTATGAGCACCACGAATGCTACCACCACCAGAAATATCACATTTAATAAGAGTATTAGGTGCAATTTTTTTACTTTCCTTTAAAATTTCGACAATTGAAAAAAGCCATGGCGGCCTGTATTGTTTCCTTTGCCACAGATAATTTACCAAAGTGTTTCTCTGAACATTTGTTGGATTAAATGATATTGTATCAGTTATTTTTTTTATTTTTTCAACAGTTTTAACTGCATCATCAATAGATTCTTTTTCAGTTAAAAATGGAGGTTTTATCAAAACATATGTCTTCAACTTGAAATCATATTTTTTAATTATTTTTGCAGCCTTTTTATAATCTTCAAATGAAAAACCTTTGTTCAAACAATACTTTCTAACAAAATCACTAGCTGATTCAAGGCCTATTCCGATTTCAAATGTTTTTTTATAAAAAATCTGTTTTATTTCAGATAATTTTTTATCAACAATGAACTCTGGTCTTGATTCAACAGATATTTTATCAGATTTTTCTAGAAGTCTTTTTAGAATTTCTCCTCTGATTTTTAGACTAATTTCTGCGTCATCCAAAAAACTTCCAGATGTAAATATTTTTACAAATTTCTGGTTTGAATAATTATTCATTGCTATATCAAATTGCTTCAAAAAATCATCATCAGTTACATTTTCAAATAAACTATCATTAAAGTAACCACACATACTGCAACCAGATTTCAATGCCCAAGAGCAACCTTTGGTCCTAAAAATTATTACAAAAGTATCAACTATTTTTCCATTTAATACATCTTTTTCAGACCAAAAGCTCACTGGTTTAGTTGCATCTTTGTATTTAGGAGTAAAATCTTTTTTCAGACTTTTACAGAAATTTGCAAGTTCGTTCATTTCTTTTTACTTCTATTCTTCTTCTTGTATTTAAAGATTAAAACAATTCCGACTATGGATATTAAAAATAAAATGGTTTCAAAGCCAGGAGCTGATACTGCTCGTGCTTTAAGAGCAGGTGCTTGCACGAGTTCATCATTTAGACCAATTGATGATTCATCTGCTACATCAAAAACATATGAGCTTGTATCATTTATATAATTAAAAAACCAATAAGCAATTGGCATGCCATTTTTATCTAATATCAAATTATTATTTTTATCTTTAAGAAAATGGTTTTCAAAATTATATGCAACAACTGCAGTAACTTTTAACGTTATATTATTACCAATTAACCAACCTTTATATTCAGGTGATGTGATATAAAAATCTTCTCTATCTTGTTGTTTTGATGCATTGATTTCATTACCATCATTAACTGTATAATATACCCGCCAAACGTTAGTTTTCACTCCAAATTTAATATCTGAAGCTGCTTTTAATGTTGAACCTTCCTCAGGTAAAGCTAGATAAATTGTATCATTGCTATATGCAAAAGTATCCTCATACTGAGCGGTTCTACCACTGGAATCCTTGACACTTATTTTGAAATTATGTGTTTCTTCTTCTGTTAGGTTTTTAAGACCTTTATGTATATACCTAAAAATATTATCAATATACTCAAAATTATCAGATGGAATGCTAATATCATCCAATGAAAAAGAAATATCTGCTTTTTTAATACCTGAATTATCAGTTATTTTTGCTACTATTATAACATTTCCTCCAAACTCTTGCATTTTTGGTAGAATTGAAACTTCAATGCGTGGATTCTCATCATCATAAAACGGTGGATTTACAAGAACAATAAATACTATCATCCAAGTAACAAAATAAATTGCATAAGAACCAAACCAATTCTTTCTTCCAAAATCAGTAAGGTCAATATTTAATCTCATGAATATCACTCTAAGAAAAGCAGCATTTGCAATAGCAACAAGTAAAACAAGTGGCCATCGAAGGTCATTTTTACCCATAAGAGCCCAAAATCCAAAACAAACAAGGGCCATTAAAATTCCAAATAAAAATGATATTATGGTTGCTCTGATGTTTCTTTTTTCTCTTTTGTAAAATGCTTCTTCATCAAATTTTGGAATCTTGAAAGGTTTTTCTTCTTCCTCATCTTTTTCCTTTCTTCTTTTTGCCATCGGAGTGGGATAGAATTCTTATTTAAAGTTTTTTCCATTAATAACTTAGGAAAGCCAATTTTTTATAAAAATAATAACTATTTTTTTGACTTTTTTTGTTTTTTAATTTCAGATTTTGCTTTCTTTTTTTTAAGTTTTAATTTCTCTTTTTCAACATCTGCTTTTATTTTTTCTTTTTCAATTTCAACAGAAGGACTTACCGTTACTATTTCATCAGATGAATTTAGTCCTTCACGGTATCTATAGGTAAAAATAATTGCGATAAGAATGTATATTGCAAGAATTACAATTACAGGTGTTAATATAGCAGTTGATTCTAAAAAAATCAATCTAATTGCAAGTGTAACAGAAAGAAAACCAAGACCTGCCCATGCGTGATGACGAAACGTCTGATATTTTCTTTTATATTCTGCTAAATTCTTTTTACTCATAAAAACTCAATACCTTTGGGAACTTTTCTTAAATATTTTCTAAAACCATCTGGCCATCCATCTGGATTAAGTCCTTTCTGAGCAAGAAATGCAGTGGTCCAACGCTCAAGACCGATTCCTGAACATCCGCTCCAAAGTTCATTTCTCTGAGCTTTGATGTTAAAAGCCTTGATATATTTATCTCCAAGAATACTAAGATTTTGGAACTCAAGCCATTCTGATTTTTTACGATCTCCCCTATACGGCATGTAAGACTCAAAATCAATAGTTCCAGTTTCTTGAGTGCTTTTATCCCCAATCTTACCTGCTTGTGACATATACCATGGTGTAACCCAGGCCATACGCCATTCAAGTTCAAATATATCATTAAAGACATGCTTATATCTCTCAAGCAGTTTTTCACGAAGATTAAAAAGTTGCTGCTTTGTTCCAATATAAACAGGTTCAATTCGATGGAACTCATCCACTCGTTCTATTCCATGTCTTCCTCCTGATTCATATCTTCCAGAAACAACAGTGTTATCATAAACCAATACTGGAAGAGATTCTTCAGAAATTGTCTTTCCTTTGAAAGACCAGTAAATCACAGGACACTGAGCATAACATATACCTGAATGAGGAATTGAGATATTTTTTTTAAGCTCATCATAAGGAATTTCTTTTGTTATCTTTATAAGATCAATGAATTTTTCCCATTTTTCAATATCTCTTGTAGCTGGTTCAGAAACATAATAAAATTCACCTGGCATTCCTTCCATATGACCAGTTTTTAACCAAATATCAAATGGAACAATGCTTGACTCGATGATTTCTTGAAAACCAAGTGGTTTTAGCACTTCTTCAATTGCTATTATTGACATTGTTTTTAAAATCGCAGTTGCCTGAGGATAATAAAACCATTTACCTTTAGTTGGCCCTTGTTTTAACCAACCCAGTTTAACCATTTCATCAGTCGGATCTTTTTTCCAATTATACTTTTTTTCACCAGATTCCCAAATAAGCTTCCAGAACTCACTCTTACCTTCATAGTACTGATTTTCAACTTTATCCTTAACAAGGTTTATCATTCTATCAATATAGTTTCTCTGTAAAAATTCCTCATCAACATTTTTTAGAATAATAGTTGCAAGTTTTTCTTTAAATTTTATTTCTGCAAAGGGAATTGTTATCTTCTTCAACGGTTTCCTAATAAGCTCATATTCAATTTTATAAACCTTAATATTTATTTCTCTTACACCAAGCTTATGTTTTTTTCCAAACTCTTTGCTTAATTCATTTTTCAACTGAAGAAGTGCATTATGTGGTCTAAAAATTCCTTCAGATATAATATTTAAAGATAATGAATTTTTTTTAAATAAAATGTTATTAAAATTAATAGTTTTGTCCTTTTGGATTAGACTTTTATTATAATCCAAAACAAAAATCTCAATATCTTTTTTTAAAAAAGTGATGTCATTACTGAATATATAAGCTGCTTCTAAATCAAATTTCATTTAAAACCAGCATTACATATTTATTATTAATCTTTATCTTTGTTAATCATTTGTATTTCGTGCTTCCAATATTTTCCTAAAGATTTTCATCTATTGAAAATTCATCAATAAAAGAAATATGATAATAAAATCCTAAATCAAATTATTTCTTTCTAGGTCTTTTCTGCATTTTTTCATAAATAAAAATAACAATAACACTAGTTATTCCATAAAAAGCAATTATTAAAAAAATATCATATTTAAACAACTCATATTCCCTATCAATATTAATTTCATTATTTGAAAAAATATTGTTTATTTCATTATTTTTCAAGGGAAGATGAATACCAATAGAATTATTAGATATATTGTTTCCAACAATATTGTTTCCCTCAGATTTGCGAATATTTACACTACAAAATCCATTATTACTCAAATTATTTCCTTGAATAGAATTATTATCTGAAGAATAATAAAGACCAATCCCATTGAATTCATGAAACATTATAATATTATTACTTATCATATTACTTATAGAATTACTTAAATAGATACCACAATGGTCATCATTTTTTATGATATTACCTTTTATTATATTACCTGACGAATGATATAATGTGATTCCATAATAATTGTTCTTAATTATATTATTATAAATCTGATTATTATCAGAACTTAAATTAATTCCTGAATTAGGATAAACAAGACCGCTATGTTGAATTGTAAAATTTTGAACTATAACATTATCTGCATTGATTTTCAATACATTTCCAGTCTCTCTACCGTCAATTATTGTAGATTCTTTATTTTCACCTATTAATGTTATTGATTTATCGATAACAATATTTTCAAAATAAGTCCCATTATAAACATATATGGTATCACCAGGTTTTGCCAAGTCAATTCCGTCCTGAATTTTTGAAAAATTTCCATTACCAGTTTTACTAATATAGATGACAGAATCTACAATTTGCTCTGATGTTCCAACTTGATTTATTAGTAGAAATAAAATTAATACTAAATTTATAACTATTAATTTCTGAAAGTATATGGTTTTTATTATATCCACTCCACACTGTTTTTTACGTGAATTAATACAAAGTTATTTAAAATATTTTCTTACAAAAAAAACTTTAAAGCAATTTATAATTACACTCAAAACATGTCAAAAAATAAATTATTTACCATATTTATACTAAGCATAATCACACTACTCTTTTTGGTTGGTTGTATAGAAGACCAGCAAAGACCAATTAATGTAAAATATAAATCAACTGAACAAGTAGCATTAAAAGAAAAAGAAGGTACTATGGCATTTAATATAACAATAAGAACTAATGAAACAGCAAAAACTGTACGACTATGGCAACCTTACCCTGTTTCAAATGATAATCAGAAAATAACAAATGTTACAATAAATGGTAATTATAATTACAGTGGTATTCACCGTGAACCAGATAACGGTAATATGATAATTTATGCTGAATGGATTGACCCACAAGAATTTCCAAGCTTAAATTTTTCTTTTGAAATAATGCGAAGAGAAGTATTTTTAAAAGATTTTCCGGAAGAAGAAGGGGCAATCCCAATTGATGTCAAAAAATTCCTACTGCCAAATAATCTTGGTCCAGTTGATGGAATTGTTAAAAAGTATTCTGATGAAATTACTCAAGGAAAAAATACAATTCTTAGTAAAGCCACTGCAATTTATGATTATCTTATCGAGCATGGAGAACGAGATCCTAATCTAAATTTCTGCGGAGATGGAGATGTTTGTGAGCTGCTTCAAAATCTGCGAGGTAAATGTGTTGATTTCTCATCAGTTTTTACTGCTTTATCAAGAAGTGCGGGAGTCCCAGCTAGAGAGATCTTGGGAACAAGAATTTATAGAGATGGAGATATCACAGGTGCATATCATTGTCGTGCTGAATTCTATCTTCCAAATTATGGATGGGTACCAGTAGATCCCTCAGATGTTGCAAAATTAATGCTTAATGAAAACTTTGAAATTAATGATACAAAAGTAATAGAAGCACGTGATTATTTTTTTGGTGCTCAAACAGAAACCTATGTTGATTTTTCGACAGGTAGAGATATTATTTTGAATCCGGAACAAGACGGAGGTCCTATTAACTATTTCATGTATCCTTATTCAGAGGTAAATGGTGAAGCTTTGGATTTTATTTCTCAGGAATACTTGAAATATACTGTGACCTTTAAAGAAAAATAAGAGGAATTTTTAATCCGGACAAAATAATTTGTACGCGACCTCTCTATTCGGGACAAACATGGAAAAACAGTAGAAACAAATAGAAATAACTGAAAGGTGACGTGGTATATCTATTGTAGTCCTAAACGCAAAAATAATGTCTGTAGGAGTGGGTATCGTTCTAAAAACCAAATTATATTAGGTCCAATCTCAATAATATCAAATTTAGATGTCTGGATATATCCCCAAGGGCCTAATACTCCATTTGTGTCATTTGCTCTTGCTCTTATTAGATACCATTTCTTTTCATACCAAGAGTGATTAATTATTATTTCTTCACCAGATGGATAATAATCTGTCCATTCATAATTACCATCCCTCCAATCTATCAAAAATCTTATGTCGTCATCATCTGGGTC
>WOR8_10003523_pt1 | contig 25308 bp, 30 predicted proteins | sample DeeMarSeWOR38_10_FD_19890 | JGI IMG/M metagenome (IMG submission 19890) | reverse complement strand
TCATTTCCTTAACTCAACGTTTATGTTAATTCTGGAGTATTCTATACAGTGAGTTTATGACGGAACCACAGGCAGACGAACAGAGGGAAGTCCTGCTGAGACGACGTATTGGCAAGATTGTTTTAGCTGTAGGACTCCTTGTTATTGTTCTCGTGATTGTGTTGGGGATACTTACATCGTTAGTTTTTGCGTATGAAGGCTCAACAGAACTAGTTCGCGTATATGATGTTATAGCTTATCCTTGTTTCGTCTTTGGCATCATACTCGTTATGGGTGGATTGGTGGCTATTATTTTACCAGAGGGTCCATCTAAAGATGGAGTCTGGATATTTAAGACTGGACCATATATATGATGAACATAACAAACATGGTTCACACAATGCCCTGAAATGTCTAACATTTGTTTCGTGACCTCCATCCTTTGATGTCTTTTTTATTTTGCATCATTAAGCGTGATTACGGTATAATATACTTTGAAAGCTGAATTGATTAGAATGCTTACGGTTTGCTTCTTAGGTAGAGTTTAGGATGAGAGTCTCTAGTCCAATCCTTCTTGCACTATTATCATTGATATTGGCAATCCTGCTACCGATTGGTACAATCAAAATCACAAGATACTGGATTTGTGGTACTTGCGGTGGACTATTCTACTACACATATTCAATTGACATGTCAATATCCCAATTGGATTCTCTAAACCTCTCCTATCCTGGAATCGCTTCAATTTTCACAGTGTGGATATTCGTTGCGCTAATTCATGTATTGAATATACTGATTTCTTCTCGCGGATTAATTCACCCATTAATCTCGTGGTTTGTTTTTGTACCTGCACTTATTTCTCAGATATATCTCCCCGCATTGGTCCCATATCTATCAGTTCCAATCCCCTCTCTGGTGAGTCAGGTTTCTCAGGCAAATGTTGTCTGTTCGTTACCCGTAGCTCTTGGTCTTATTTTAGTCAGCATAAGAAATAGGCAGAAAGACGGACGTAAACAACTTGTGAGAATAGGTCTTAGTTGAAAAGTTTTCAAGACAATCTGGATTTTCTATGAATGTATTATAAATCTGTGATCTCCATCCTTCGCCGGTTATTTACAAATTCCAAAATACAAGCGGACACCATGTTTTTTACGGAGTAACTATAATTTCCGTTTTCTTAACTCAATGTTTAAGTTAATTCTGGAGTATCTTACACAGTGAACTTATGACGGAACCAGAAACACGGGAACAGAGAAAAATTCCGTTAAAGCGACGAATTGGCAAAATTGGACTAGCAATAGGAATCTGTCTCATTGTATTCGTGATTGTGTTAGGGATACTTTCATCTGTGGTATCTGCATATGACAGCTCGACAGAGCTAGTCCGTGTATATGATATTGTAGCAGGTCCTGTTTTCATTTTTGGTGTCCTACTTGTGATTAGTGGATTGGTGGCTATCCTATTGCCTGAGGGCTTATCTCAAGATGGAGTCTGGGTTTTGAAGACTGGTCCATATGTAAGATGAACTAATCTAAGTGTGTTTTGTGGAAAAGTGACCTGTTTTTCAAATCAACACTCATATATTTTTTCGAATATCTCACTAATGTTGATTGAACAAATTAAAACTGAGAAGCTCATAATGTTTCGGAGAGTTCTGTTGTTCCGGAACTTAACAGACAACATACCAAAGAATATTGGACTATACTCAGTGGGAGTCATGTTTCTTCTTCTGTTTCGTATCATGATTGACCCTTTTCAAATTCTGTTGGGACTACTTGCTTTCTTGGTTTCTTATTCGTCAATCTATGTGCTAAACGATCTCTATGACATTGAAGATGACAAGAGAGATGAAAAGAAATCTCTGAGAAAGCCCCTAGCTCAGGGAGTTATAGATAGGAAAGAAGCAGTGACAATCTTTGTTTCACTCTTGTTTCTAGGTCTTCTGTTCTCTATATTTCTCAATCTGCTATTCTTCTGTGCCATTCTCTCAATGATTCTCATCAACCTAACTTACTCTGTTCGATGGACAAACATCAGAAATCAGAGCCCCGAGGACGTGCGTCACAAAAGTTTGAAGCACACGACTCTTGGACTACCTCTAGTCTTCCTGATGCAACTTTTGAAGATCTTCCTCCCTTGGACAACCAGTACAGAAGTGATGCAATTTCCAGTCCTTTTTGCCATTGGATTCTCCCTTCTCTATGTAATTCTCTTCAAAGGTTACAAGGAATACCGGACAATCGGAGGATCTATCATGCGGGCACCAGTCGCATTTGGTTTTGCAAGTGCCTTTTTCATATCATCAATGGCTCTCTACCCCGAACCTTTGGTTCAAGCATCAATAGTGCTCTACATTCTTGTAGGAATAGTGCTTTTCAGAAACTCATGCCTTACTGATAGAAAGGTACTACTTTTGAGTCCAATCTATATCTTCCTCGGAATAATTGTTCTCTTCTATCTAATGACAAATGTGTTGACCTGAAAAGAACACGTCCGCCTTTAATACAGTTAGTCAATGTCTTCTTATGTGATAAATAGACAGAAGTGATTATTACTCGAGGTTTGATATTTCCAACAGACCAATAGACCATGATTGATCGTCGATAGAGGATTTCCATCAAGTCTGGATTCGTTATCCCTAAATAGTGATACTCTAGAGAACTCTTGTTCGCGTATTGAGATTTACAACCATGGATTAGGTGTTATAATTGGACTCAATTGACATCGCTATCCTGAGATTTCTTGGAGAAAACTGCAGAGCATCCTATCAGGAGATGGGTCGAAAGATCGGAATGACAGCAAATGCCGTGAAGAAACGTGTCAACAAGCTTGTTGAGTCTGGTACAATCCACAGTTTTGTGGTATACTTGAGCCCCTCAATGGCTGATGTAGAGATATTCTTGTCTATTGTGAACACAGAGGGGATGAAGCGTGAAGAGAAAGTCTTGGATGAGATTGTTGAAGACACTCATGTATTTGCCACAGGACGTCTATCGGACGGAACATGTATAGTATTCGCAGAATATGAAGGATCAGAGAATGAAGCCAAACTTGAACGTTATCTTCAGACAATCGATGGTATTACCAGAGTAGAGATTCACAAACTCCGCTCACCGAGGGGAAAGAAAGTAGAATTTAAGCCCTTACAGCTTCGAGTTTTGAACTGCTTGATCGAAGACCCTAGAATGCCTGCCACTGAGGTTGCAGCAAAAACCGGGCTCACTCCCAGAAGAGTTCGACGTATCATCACCCAACTTGTTGAAGGGGGCGGGCTCAATTTTGTTGCTAGATTGAATCTGAATGCTGGGCCTGGAGTCATGTACTATGCACAGATTATCTGGGATGAATCAAAATCATCACATACCGAAATGGAGTATTGGCTCGATAAGGAGTTCTACGGACAATACTTCGATTCACATATTTCAGCCTCTGCTCCCATGATGCTGAGCCTGTTTGTCGTAGACCATCTACGAGATGCCGAGTTTCTTTCCAGAAGGATTAGTCAGGGATCGATGATTGAGTCAGTAAAGACTATCTTTCCATTTCCCACAAAGAAGAATGTAAGGTTGCAGAGATTGAAGCTTGAGGAATTATTGTTGACATCTGGACCATGAACCAAAGACTGCCGTTTCTGCACCATATAGTGCGGCAGTTTCAATTTCTTTTGAATACCCATCTATTCATGGTGAAATAAAATGGAAAGTTTAGTTACCTACAAAAAGCCCGGAATAGAAACAACAAAAGAATCTCCATCTGGACTATCAAGAAGCCAGATTCTCTTTGTTTTGACTCTTCCACTTTTCTTCCTATTTGCCGCACTTACAGCAAATAGCCTTGAAAAAACAATTGGCCTTTCAGTATCGACAAATCCAGTTCTTGCAACTATGGTTGGATTTGTATCAGGTATTGTGTTTTTCTTCATTCTCATTCCGAAAGTTCTCAGAATGCCGAATGGAAAGACAACACTCCGTCGCTACCTGAATGATATTGGAGTGGACCGTATCAGACCTTTATCTCGAACATTCCTCATCTATCTCCCCTGTCTGATCAGTATCATACTAGCTCAGATAGTAGCCTCTCTGGTCTACAACCAACTCATCCTTCATTGGAACTTCGACTTGTTCATGAAATATCTCTTCGACCTCTCCCGCATCAGGTCATGGATTGGTTGGGGGCCCATCACTGCTGTTGGAAGCATCTTTGAGGAAGTTGTTCTGCGCGGGGTAGTACTCACAATGCTGCTTCAGGTATACTCCGAACGGAAGGCAATAGCTGGGTCCGCGGTTGCTTTTGGATATGTCCATATCATCAACCTACTCAATGGACCGATAACCTACTCAAGTCTGGTCTTTGTTGCTGGACAGATTATTTGGGCAACAATCATCGGAGTCCTTTATGGTTATATGTTCCTCAAAACAGGAAACCTATACGCGAATATGTTTCTTCACTGGACCGCGAATGGTCTAAGTAATTGCTTCATGTACCTACCATATGTTACTCCTGAAACTCATGCTCTGCTCAATATTGTCTTCAATATTGGACTCATGTCCACACTAATTTCACTTCTGTGGGTTGCATTGATCAACAAGTACTGGCCGCTCTCAAATCGGGAAAGTCAAAGGGGGATGACCATTGAGAAATCGAAACCCAGCAAACGCACTGAGAAGTCCATTGTTTCGGGCTGGATCAAATTTGGGCTGACGACATAAGAACGAATCTTCTAGATGCTACCGGCTTGTGGGAAATAGATAAATCACACCACTAGCCGGTAGCAAACCATGGACCCTCTATTAATCATCCTCGCGCTCCCCGTTGGGGTTCTTATCGGTCTTGGTGCTGGAATAGTAGGTCTTACTGCATGGCCAATCATAGTGCCTCTGCTCTTTGTCATTGGAGGGATTCCACTTCACGAGTCTCTTTTGTCCAGTCTTCTGGTGGATTTCGTCATCGCTGTCACGCTGACTATTTTTTACATTCGACAATCCGATTCTGGTGTCAATATTCAACTTGGTTCCCGCCTTGGATTGGTAGCTGGCGTAGTAGCAGTGGTCACTGTAATCATAGCTTTTCCACTTCTTGATCAGTACTCCGATGCCTTCAGGGGTAGCTCTCCTTTCATTACCCTTGCATTAGGAGTGGTATTCCTTGTTCAGGGTTTCAGAATGAGGAATAGACCCGACAGAATGGATAGCTCTAAAGAAGAAACCAAGACATCATCACTATCTGATTCACGGAAAGAAAACTTGTCTTACATACTCTGTGTGTTAATTGGGTTCCTTACAGGTGCTATAGCCATCGGTGGTGCAATGAACTTTGTACTTGTATTGGTCTTTTTACTAGGTTACCCAACATTTCGTGCAGTTGGAACAGCCATGGTTGCCACAACTATCATGTTAGCAATGACGGTACTATCATATCTCATACTTCTCACATTTAGTGTATCCACACTACCCGTGGTATTACTCTACATCTGTGGTGGCATTCTGAGTAGCTACTTTGCAGTCACGCGGGCACAATATATTCCTGAGATGAAGTTGAGAATCCTAATTGGGATTGTAGTTATTTTTACTGCAATCTTTGCCACGGTCCAAGTCTATCTTCTCGGGTGACTCTAGCAATTTGCTTACAAGGGCAGTTTAAAGGTTGAAAACACTCTGGGTTCAACCATTGTGAATTAATCATGGCAAAAATCGAAATCGACCCTGAAGGATCTCCCTTTCCAAAGCCAATTGTTCTTGTAGGTTCAGTTGTTGATAATCGACCTAATTTCTTCACTGTTGCTTGGTTCAACAGAATGAGCCGAAAACCCAACATCTGGGGTGCATGTGTTGGCAAGACAAAGTATACTCTCCAAGGGATAAAAGAAAACAAGACCTTCAGCATCAATTTTCCAGGTGCTGATTTGGTAATGAAGACCGATTACTGCGGTATTCGTTCAGGGAAAGATGTTGACAAATCAGAACTATTCAACATCTTCTATGGAGAGATTGAAACTGCACCAATGATTGAGGAATGCCCTGTGACTGCAGAGTGTGAACTTACTGATCTTGTTGACTTGTCAACACACTACCTTCTCCTCGGTGAAGTGAAGCACCTTTACTCGGAAGAACAATTCATGACTGATGGTGTTTTAGACCAGAAGAAACTGAATCTACTTATTTTCACAAATCCGGCTCGACAATATTGGACACTTGGCGATGTTGTTGCAGATGCATACTCGGTAGGAAAAAACATCGAACCCTGATGTTCTTCATATTGAAGTGTCGTCTAGGTGTTTACTTAACTCCCAGAGTGAAGGGACCAAACCCAATTCAGTCAATATATCATAAAAACAGAAAGCACCCCATCTATCGATGACTTTTCCCTCAGAATTGAGGTAAAGAATGGTTGCCCCTTCGAACTCAACTTCTTTTCCAGTAGGCGCAAATCCCCACGCACTTCCCTTCTGAGTCCCTGTGGCTTTGTATCGTATCCAAACCTTCTCCTCTTCCCCGCTGATCTCGACTATTTCATATTTCAAATCAGGAAAGACCGATCGGAAATACTTGATCTCATGCTTGATTTGAGCTGGACCAACTGCATCGATATGCACCCACTCTGGATCATACTCCTTGTCAACAATCTCATCAGCAACATCCAGATCGGGTTTACTCCACATCTCTTCATACCATCGTCTACCTATGGCCTCATTCCTCAGCTTGGACATTCAAAACCACCCTATATCTGTATTACTCTTTATGGAACTGAAGCAATTCAAGAACATTCCCTGAGGGGTCTCGCATTGCCATAACAAAGCCTGCCACAAATGGTTGCGGTTTGTCATGCATGAATTCGACGCCTTTTGCTCGAAGTTCTTCAGAAGTCTTTTCGATGTTGTCAGTTTCAACGCCTAGAACAACCTGTGAGTGTCCCGGATACTCAATTCTGGCTGCATTTTCCACTCTCTCAAGGATGACTGGTGGGCCGTCATTCTCCAGACGCACAATACATCCATCATCATATCTTTGGGCTTCTTTGAAGCCAAGTTTCTCACAATAGAACTCCACTGCTCTGTCCATATCATCAACATAAACTCCAATCACACAAATACTAGTCAACTTTGACACCTCACGATTCCAGTATCTTCTTTTCGTTCTCCATAAGTATTACCCATTAAGCATTGATGCTCAAACTCCGTAAGTATCAGTTTGAAGTTTGGTTCAGTATGGCAGTAGCGGACAGCGATTACGAGAGAGTATGGAAGGATTACTATCTCGGAGTCCAAAGTGTCTTCTACTTGGCCCAAGGTGTTGCTATGGGTGCTTTACTGTTCCTGACAGCATTCCTTGGCTACTTGAACGTTGATGATTTTGGACGGATTGTGTTTCAGGCGGTTATCTGGCTACCATGGTATCTCAAAGTATTCTTTGGAGTGCTTTCAGATAATGTTCCCCTCGGGGGGTATGGTCGACGTAAACCCTACATGCTATTCGCGGGTGTTGTTGGAATAGTTGGTTGGGTCACAATCCCACTCTACACTGAGTTTTCAATACTCCTTATTGTATCTGGAATTCTCGCTTCATTTGGCACAGGCATGAGTGATGCAGTTATTGATGCATTAGCAGTTGAGATTACTCCTCAGAAGCGTAGAGGCGCCCTGCAAGGACTCTCATGGGGTTTCAGAGGATTAGGAATTGGTCTGACATCATTTCTGGCTGGCGTACTTGCAGAAGCAGATGCATGGTTCATAGTATTTTCAGTTCCAGGAGGACTTGTGAGCTTGTCTTGCTTCTTGGTTTTACTCTACAAAGAGAACCCATTGCCTAAAGATTTCAAAAGAGTAAGTCGTAAAGAGTACAAGAGTGCATTTACTAACAGAAATGTGCAACTGTGTTTCACATTTAATCTATTTGCGGCGGCAGCAATTGCAATTATCCCACTTATTCAGACTCTATTGGAGGTCGGTCTTGGATTCGATCTCACCACAGTTGGGATTGTGTTCTCTATTTTCTCAGTAGGACTGTTTCTTGGAGCTTTAATCTTCGGAGTTCTTGGGGACAGAGTTTCTGTCCGAATGACATTACCAATGAACTCTGCTTTGTACGCTATAGTCATCATATCTGCCTTGGTCGTCAATCTAAATGATCCAACTCTCGCCATGATCTTCTTTTTCGTGGTAGGGTTTACATCTGGAGGTTACCAGACAACACAGCTAAGAATAAACATGGACAACACCCCTCCCATCACTTCTGGTACAATCTTCAATCTCTACAACAGTATCGCCAATGTGGGCCTGATAGCTATAGGTGCACTTGCTATAGCCGCTTTCGAGTCTTTAGTCGGAAGCTATCAGATCGGTTGGCAACTTGCTTGGGTTTTCCTAATAATCGCACTTATTCCTGGTTACTATCTTACAAAACGTAGTCGTGAACCTGAGTTTCAAGAATAATAAACAACCCTATGGCGAACATTATCTAGAGGTTCTAAAATAGCAACAAAAGACTGGCGGGTTGTAGTACGATGAGTAAAGGTGTTCTCAAGGTATTCTCAGAGGTTGCTCATCTGTATGAATTAGTGAATCACGTTCTAACGTTTGGGCTTGACATTCCATGGAGAAAAAGAGCTGCTCAAGTTGCTGCTACAGGAGGAGGAACACTGTGGTTAGAAGTTTGTAGTGGAACCGGAGAGATGGCTACAAATCTTCAGAAACTTGCAGGACCTGATGCGAAGATAGTCGTGACTGACTTTTCGATGCCAATGGTTTCTAAAGCCAGTGAAAAGGAGGAGTTGCGTGAGGTTTCGATTTCACTCGCTGACTCCCAACAACTGCCCTTTCCTGACAACACATTTGACCTCGTTGCGATATCCTTTGCAACACGAAATATCACGCCAACTCAATCAAGACTAGCACAGTTTCTTCGAGAGTTTCACCGTGTGCTTAAACCGGGTGGTCGTTTCATCAATCTTGAAACAAGTCAACCCACATCAACTCCGCTCAGAATCGCATTTCGTCTTTATGCAAAAAATGTAATCAAGTTGCTAGGTAGAATTATCTCTGGATCGAAGACTGGTTATGCATATCTAGCACATACTGTTCCCCGATTCTTCAATGCAAAAGAACTGACGGAGATCCTATACGAGTCTGGCTTTTCCAAGGTGAATTATATCACAATGACTTTCGGAGCTGTTGCTATTCATCGTGCTGAGAAATGAGTTGCACTAGAATTCCATCATGGAAAGGCGAATGATTTTACTAGATTACAACTTGACTATCTTCCCCTCTTTCCTGCTCCTCTCCGCAGCAAAGGTCATCAGATGAGTTTCGAGAGTTTCCTCAGGACCCGAGAGGATTAGTTTTGGATTATTCTGGGCAACCGCAGATACGAACGTATCAATGAGTGCATAGTCACCACCACCATGATCTGCTAGTGATGATGGAACGTTTGGTGTATCTTCAGATGTGTCAATTATCTCCGTCTTCCCACTCAAGAACTCGTGGATCTGAATCTTTGTTCCATTCCCATAGATTTCTCCTCTAGTTCCAAATATCCGAGTTTCTCTCTGCCGAGCTTTCGTGAATCCGGTCATTGTGAAGGACGCTGTTTCCCCTCCTTCAAACTCCATATTGACCACCTGGTGATCCACGACATCATTGTCGCACTCGTATACGCACCTGCCATATGGTCCAATTCTAAGCTCATGGACTATTCCTCCCTTTGACATCTCTGTTGTGATTGTTCTCAATGGCCAACCTGTTCTTCCTTGCTCAAAGAGCTTCAGATAGAATCTCTTGGCAGAATATGGGCACTCGGGTTCATAGTCACACTCCAAACAATTGCTTCCTGCATTCTCAGGTTTGTTCTCTATACGGAAATGTGAAAGTGATCCAAAGGACGACACTGTTGTGCATTTCTTACCCATGATGTATCTTATCCAGTCAAGGTCATGACACGACTTCGAAAGCAGCATGAAGGATGATTCCTTCTCATTTCTCCAGTTTCCGCGTACAAATGAATGCGCCTGATGCCAATATCCTACCGGCTCAAGACGTTGGATACTCATGACATCCCCAATCAACCCCGACTCAATGATAGACTTCAACTTCTGAGTGTATCTTGTGTACCGAAGAACATGACTCACTGCGAAGATTATGTCCTTTGAGAGAACAGCCTTTGTTATTGCTCTACAGCTCTTCTCATCAGGGGCCATTGGCTTCTCTAGTAGAATGTGGTACTCTTTCCTAGCAAACGCTATGGCAGGGTCACGATGATCCGGGTCTTGTGTTGAAATTATAACAGCATCTGCGAATTTCTTCTTCTTTGACATGTCCCTCCAATCAGTGAAGACATTCTCTTCAGGTATATCGTGTTCCTCTACCATCCTGTTTCTGTAGAAATCTCTAGGTTCTGCAACACCTACTACTTTCGCTCTTTTTGGATGGGCTTTGGCATAGGAGGCATATACTGTCCCCCGATCTCCGGCACCTGCGATTATTAGCTCAACTGGATCCATTTTTGCCTCCCACCTGGAAGCTCTGCTATGTGGAGAATACAAGGTACATTTCAATGTATACGATAAACCAATCCATGTTTCAGCAAGATACAGACCTACAAGTTAATTAGTAGCGAATTAACAATCGTTCATCGTGGGAACCATGACTATAGTAATGCTATATCAAACTACTGTGAAACCAAATGCTGCTGATGAAATGGATAGTATCAGAGAGGACTTCAAGGTCATCTACGAAAAACATGGCATTAACGTAATAGGACATTGGAAGAGCATTGAACAACCCAATGAGAGCTTCTACATGGTGCAGTATGAGAGTGAAGATGACTATCAACAGAAAACAAGAATCTTACACGGCGATGAGCAATACCTACGTCTGACATCGCAACTCAACGAGGTAAGAACCAACTTCAAATCCATAAAACTGACCCCGAAGTAGCGGAAAACACAGAGTTCATAATCACTCGTTTGCAATCGTTGATGAGTGGACTGAATGGGAGCCTTCGAAAGACAAACTGACCTGGGAAACAATAACGTGATCGATTCAAAGCGAGCACAGATTGTTGCAGTTCTGATGGTACTTCTTGCATTTTTCGCACCAGTTCTTACATCTGGGTATAGTTATGGTTACTCATTTTATCTCATGATTACTGCAATGACCTGGTCCGTATACATAGACGGAGTCAGCCCCATTCGTTTCGAATTTCTTCCTTCTTACGCTCTATTAGGCATGATTCCATTTCTGATGTTTCGAGCTGGATCTGTGTATCTAATAACACGATACTATCAAGGGAAGACCACTAAAGGACGGGCAAGAATTGCAGCTTTCATCGGTGATGCTCCATTCATAATTGTATATAGTTTCTTGATAACATTCGGAGGATTAGGAATAGGACTTAATTTTCCACTGCCGATAATGATGTTGGTAGGTCTTCTACTATTGTGGAGATTCCCTGCGTATGAGGCGACAGTTCCTTGGGAAGGCATGAGGGATCCCGTGCCTTGGTGGGAGGAGGAGAAACAAGATAAAAAGATAGAACCTTCGGCGGATAATCAGCCTTGGTAGTCTTTACTTGTACAAGTCGTGCTGGACTTCTTACATCTCATGGAGATAGACTCTGACTAGCCTCTTCATTCGCCTCTGCAAGCAACTCAAAAGCATATGCGACTTCACTCAAGAATTCAACCTTGACAGCTGTCTGGGAGTAAAACGCATGCAGATTATTCTCTATCTCTACAGCAATCTCCTGTAGAGCCTTATCATCCGGACTCTCAGGAATTGTCGTCACAGGTGTGAATGTATCAGAGTCAAGCCCGGTGATTGGTTCCAGAATCATCTCAGTGACATTCTCCCTACGAATTCGTTCAATCGTCTTGACTCTTTTTTGTCCCCTGTTAACCAAACTATCAAATAGACTTACCAGTTCCTTGCTCTCAGCCAAGTCCTTTACAGACTTGTAAAAACTAGTCACATCATTTTCAGTTTCCATTGCAAACTTCATTATTGCACCAAAGGTTCCAAGCTCCATTCTGATGTTCACACCTCAACTAAAACCATCTAGTAATCACGACTTTGTTCTCAGTGAAGAAATCCACAGCATCCTTACCTTGTCCATGTAGATCTCCAAAGAATGAATCCTTCATACCTGAGAATGGGAATGTTGCGATTGGTGCTACAACTCCAATATTGATGCCAATATTTCCTGCTTTCACTCTATACTGATACTCTCTAGCAATCTTTCCACTGTTTGTGAACACAGATGATGCATTTCCATATGGATTAGCATGGATAATGTCTATGGCTTCGTCAAGATCCTTCACCTGGATAATGGGAATGACTGGTCCAAAAATCTCCTCTTTAGCAATAGTCATCTCAGGCTTCACTTTATCGAAGATTGTCGGTCCGATGTAGTATCCCCCAGGATGTCCAGGAACCTCGATTCCCCGCCCATCTAGTATCAATTCTGCGCCTTCCTTAATCCCCTTCTCAATAAATCCAAGGACATTCTCCATCCCTCTCTTAGATGCCAATGGACCCATCTGAACCCCCTCTTCCAGCCCATTTCCAACGCTGTATTTCTTAGCTGCTTCTACCAAGGCCTTCTTGAGGAGTTCATAGATATCACCCACAGCCAAAAGCACTCCCCCAGCTAGACACCTCTGACCTGTACACCCATAGAATGATGTGATGAGGGCTGGAACTGTGCGTTCTAAATCAGCATCAGGCATAATGGTGAGGAAGTTCTTTGCTCCTCCCTGAACCTGAGCTCGTTTTCCATACTCTCCAGATTTCTTGTATAAGAGCTTACCAACTGGAGAAGAACCAACAAACGACATACCCACGGTATCCGGACTCTCTATGAGTGCGTTCACAGCCTCTGGACCACCGTGAACCATGTTCAGCACACCTCTAGGTAGCCCAAGCTCATGAATGATCTCAAACTGCTTGACCTGACTCAAGGGTACCTGTTCTGATGGTTTCACAATGTATGTGTTTCCAACTCCAACAGCAAAAGGCCAGAACCAAGTGGGGACCATGCCTGGGAAGTTGAATGGTGCCACACAGAAGAAAACACCGAGTGGTTGCTTAATGACCATCTCATCAATTCCCGCCGCTATATCCTCAGTGTTGTATCCCATTTGGAGTGATGGAATACTTGTTGCACACTCCAAATTCTCAATTGTGCGACGATATTCCCCTCGCGCCTCATCTATGGCTTTGCCTTGCTCAATTGTAAGAATCCTTGAAAGCTCTTCAAAATTCTCCTCAAAGGCATCTCTTATTCGGTTAAGATGTCTTACCCTTGTGAAGACTGGTGTTGTCCGCCAACGATCATACGCTGCCTTTGCAGCCGCTACGGCCTGAAGTGCTTCTTCTTTTGTACTCATTGGAGTCTTTGCAATCAACTCCCCTGTTGCTGGATTGAACACGTCACGTGTTTCTTTGGCCTTGGAATCTACCCATTTTCCATTGATGTAGTTCTTAACAACTTCTACCAAGATGATCACTTCCAATTGGAACTCAATACTCACTTCGACATCTATTTGATTCTTGTGTCAGATCATTTTGTGTGAACAAACTCAATAGCATCATCTCTACACACAACATAGCAGAGACCGCATCCGTCGCATTTCTCAGGATTTATGACTGCGAATTTCTTTCTCATCTGGATGGCCAAGTAACCGCCATCTGCACACGCGATAACGCAGTCCTTACACCCTGTGCATTTCTCTTCAATTACACGGGCAACAAGTGGAGGTAGCTTACTGAGAGCGGTCCACGTAGTGATTTTGGGTAAAGCTTTACCCACAATGGATTCAAGTCTATCGTATCCTTTTCGCTCTATGAACTTTTTGAGTCCCCTAGTCAGACTCTTGATTATGGAGAAACCATACCACATGGCGGCAGTGCAGATCTGAAGTGTCTTTGCTCCAACCATGAGATACTCCGTTGCACTATTCCAGTCCTCAATACCACCGATGCCTGAAATCGGAATGTCTGGAAAAGCTTTGGCTATCTGTGACACAAAACGAAGTCCAATTGGCTTTACGGCTGGTCCACAGAATCCACCGTATGTGCTAAGTTGTTCTTTCTTGTCCTTACCATATGCAATAGGAAGTGGCGTTGCTGTTTCGATATCGATTCCAATCAATGATTCTACAGTATTTATTGCAGATATCGCATCAGCACCTCCCCTCACAGCAGCCTCCGCAATGGGAACGATATCTGTCACATTAGGAGTCAATTTCACTAGTATCGGGAGGTCAGTCCCCTTCTTAGCGGCCTTGGTCACTCGTTCAACCAAGGTTGGGTCTTGTCCAATGAATGCCCCCATGTGTTTCTCAGGCGACCCATGTGGACAAGAAACGTTCAGTTCGATAGCATCTGCTTCAGTTTGGGACATTGTTTCAGCAAGTGCAGTCCATCCCTCTGGTTCTGGACTACTCATTATGCTAGCAATGAAAATGAAGTCCTCTGGAGCCTCCTTCTTTATCTTAGGAATCCAATCATCAATCCATGTCTTCAAAGGCTTGCGAGACAAAAGCTCAATGTTGTTCATCCCAATTGGTTTACCATCCTTTCGAAGAACTCCTAGTCTTGTTCTTGGGTCAACTGTGGGTTCCTCTGTGACTGTCTTCATAACTGCGCCTCCCCAACCAAGTTTTGCAGCTCTTATGATGTGACGTGGGTCCATTGTAGGGGGTGCAGAAGACAACATGAACGGATTCTTGAAAGTGATACCAGCAAACTCAATCTCTAATGGATTTGAAGACATGATTCAAACATCCTCCAGCTTTTTGGTAGTAATACTACGTCCCTAAAGGCCTTTAGGGAAGTGTTTCCTTAGCCTATGCCGCTAATTCGGAAGTGGTGATTACAGTGAATGACGAACTCGTTCCAAAAGACCTAGCTAGGAAATACTCACAGAAAGAGATTCTAGAACTTGAGAAGAAGTTCCTTGCACCAGCTGTTGGACATTATTATGAAAATCCAGTCCTCTTTGTTGAGGGTGAGGGAGCTGTATTGAAGGATTCAACTGGGAAAGAGTACATTGACCTATTTGCTGGGATCTGCACAACAATAACAGGTTACAACCATCCAAAATATGTTTCAACGATTCAGTGGCAAGCGGAACGTCTTGTGTACACAAGTTCACTATACTCTACCATTCCATATGCTGTATTGGTCAAACGGCTTGCCGAAATTGCTCCTAGCGGTTTGACACATTCAACTCTTGCTCGAGAGCTTTCTAGCGCAGGATGGCGTACTTTTCCTGAGGCGCACCCCTCTGGAGTTCGATTTACACCCTTTGGATACTGCTATCGATGCCCCTTTGGTAAGGAGCATCCAAGCTGCGATATGGAGTGTGCCCACTATCTTAGAGAAGTAATACGCACCCAGACTAACAATGCAATTGCCGCGTTCATTGCTGAACCCATCCAAGGAGTTGGAGGGATTGTCCAACCGCCTGCTGAATATTTCCAGATTGTCAATGAAATTGTGAAAGAGTACGGAGGAATCTACATCTCAGACGAGGTCCAGACGGGCTTCGGTCGAACTGGCGGTAAATGGTGGGGAATCCAACACACTGGTGTAGAACCTGACATCATCACAATGGCAAAGGGGTTCGGAAGCGGAATTCCAATCGGTGGCTTCATCTCGCGTCCTGAGATTGCAACAGATTATACTGTAACAGACGCATTTGCTACATTTGGAGGAAATCCGCTGTCCTGTGCCGCAGCTGTTGCTGTGATTGAAATCATCCAAGAGGCGAAATACTTGGAGAAAGCTGCGAAGCTAGGTGTCCATCTGAAGAAGAAGATGGAGGAGCTTAAGGAAACCCATAAGATTGTTGGCGAGGTTCGCGGTCAAGGGATGATGCTGGGTGTAGAATTGGTTCGTGATCAAGTAACGAAAGAACCCGCTGTTCAGGAAACGCTCATGATAATGGAAGTCTGCAGAGAGAATGGTCTTCTCATTGGCAAGGGAGGACTTGATAACAATGTTATTCGACTTCAACCTCCACTAGAACTCACTGAGGAGCAGATTGACCAAGCATGTACAATCCTTGATGACGCCTTTTCTAAAGCCGAAAAAAGTCTATGAAACGCACATCATAATTTGGTCAGATCATCATAGCTATCTGGTCTGCGGTCTCGGAAGAACTGCCAAGTGTTTCGGACCTCTCGAATCATATCGAGGTCAATATCTCCTACAACTAGCTCTTCCTTGTCACGAGAACCCTTTACTACCATCTGACCCCGAGGATCTACGAGATATGAGCTGCCATAGAAGGTGCCAGTCTTCCAAGGCTCTTCTCCCACTCGGTTGATAGCTGCCATGAAATAGCCATTTGCCACAGCATGGGCAGGTTGTTCAATACTCCAAAGGTGTTCTGATAAACCTGCAACTGTAGCCGAGGGATTAAAGACGATTTCAGCTCCATTTAGTCCAAGCGCACGAGCTCCTTCTGGAAAGTGACGGTCATAACAGATATACACTCCAATCTTTGCGACTGACGTGTTAAAGACCGGATAACCAAGGTTTCCAGGTCTGAAATAGAACTTCTCCCAGAATCCAGGGTCTAAATGTGGAATGTGCATCTTCCTGAATTTACCAAGTAGACTTCCATCCGAGTCAATGACAACTGCGGTGTTGTAATATAATCCCACTGACTCCTCCTCATACATTGGAGCTATCAGTACTAACTTGTTGTCTTTAGCGAGTTTTTGCATCCGCTCAGTCAGGGGGCCTGGAATTGGCTCGGCATATTTGTACCACTTTCTGTCCTGCTCGGCACAAAAATAGGGTCCATAGAATAATTCCTGAAAACAGAGAATCTGAACCTCCTGCTGTTTTGCAATAGTTGCAAACCCTTCGTGCTTTCGAATCATCTTCTCTATGTTTTCCTCTATGGCCGCCTCGTCCGAAACATCACCTTCCCAAGTAGCCTGTACCAATCCTATACGAACATTTCTCAAAGCTATCACTCCACAAACCTGAGAGAATGAACAGTTATTCTCTTGTCTAATAGGCATTTCCCAAATCGATTTATGGCGAGTCTTTCAATAGTCTACGGAGGATTTCCCATGTTTGAACTGGATCTCATTGTCAAGAATGGTAGTGTCGTGACTGCAGCAGACACTTACAAAGCCGATGTTGGAGTGAAGGATGGAAAAATCATAGTTCTGGGGTCTGCCCTCGCATCAGGACCTGGTACAAAGGTCATCGATGCAAAGGGGAAGTATGTCTTTCCCGGTGGTATCGATGTGCATGTTCATTTTCAACTTCCTTTCTCAGGTACAATCTCGGCTGATGATTTTGAGAATGGAACCAAGGCCGCAGCTTGTGGGGGAGTGACGACCATTCTTGACTTCGCCATTCAGACTAAAGGACATTCAATTATGGAGGCTGTTGAAGCAAGAAGAGCCGAGGCTGATACGAATGTATGTATTGACTATGGTCTACATGCAGCAATAACAGACTGGAATCCTCAGACACAGGCTGAAATCAAGAAAATCATTGAATATGGGATTCCTACTTTCAAGATGTTCATGATCTACAAGAATGAAGGGTGGATGGCTGATGATGGAATGCTCTTCAGTGCACTAGAAGAAACAGCCAAGCTCGGTGGTCATATCGGTGTCCATGCAGAGAGTGTTGATGTACTGGACCTGTTGATTGAAAGATACGCAAAGGAGAAGGAGAAGTGGGGTGCATACGGTCATACCCTCTCGAGACCCTGCTATACCGAAGAAGAGGCAATCATTAGGGCAATCAAGTGGGCTGAGGTCACCGGCGGACAACTGTACATTGTGCATATGTCAACAGGTGAGGGTGCAGATGCAGTTCATGCTGCACGGAAGAAGGGTGTGAAAGTCTATGCAGAAACCTGCCCTCAATACCTGCTTCTAGATGATAAGTTGTTCAAGGGTGAGAATGGACACCTCTATGCCACCTGCCCTCAGATCAAAAAACCCCATGACAGTTTACGTCTTTGGGAGGGGCTCGCGAATGGGGACGTGCAGATTGTCGCCACAGACACTTGCACATTTGACACAAAACAGAAGGCTGCTTGGAACGGCGATTTCAGGAAGATTCCATTTGGGATGCCTGGGGTTGAAACCATGGTACCATTGATGTACACTGAGGGGGTTGGAAAACGAGGATTCACTATGAACCATCTTGTATCCCTTGTCAGTACTAATCCTGCAAAGCTCTTTGGAATGTATCCGGAGAAGGGTACAATCGCCATTGGCAGTGATGCAGACTTGGTTGTTTTTGATCCTAACAAGAAAGTGACAATCAAGGCTGAGAATCTCCAGACCAACTGCGACTGGAACCCATTTGAGGGGTGGAAACTTGAAGGATACCCCATCACAACCATCTCAAGAGGCAAGATTGTAGCTAAGGATGGAAAGTTCGTTGGTGAGGTCGGTCATGGTCGATTTCTGAAACGAAAGCCCTATGGAAAACTCTGAACGGCTATCTCGTCAACCTCATAAGTCACCAACTCTAATCAAGTTCTATGAGATTCCCTAATAGCCGCGCTTATCATGTGATCTATGACGAATCATTAACAGACGCAGTCAAGTATGCTGCTGAGAATGACTGGACGAGTATAGTTCCGGATATTGGCGTTCCTGCTTTCTCGCCAGATTTGATATCGTCTGATGAGCGAACTGAGCTACGAGAATTGTCACGAGATCTTTCTATTGGGTGGAGCTTTCATACAGCAGGAGATAATGTCAGCCTCTTTTCGACATACCCTCCAATAAGGGCTGGAATCTTACAGTACTTCAAGCAGACTATCAATCTTGCTAGAGAAATCAGCACAGGGCCGACCAATGTGGTGATTCATGCAGGAGCCCCTCCAAAGTTCAATAAAGCCCGAAACGAACCCGATGATTTCAGCGTAATTCATCGTGAAACCTATGCTCAGACACTCCGTTACAATCTGACTGAACTTATCGAACATGCCTTCCCCCACATCAAGATAGCAATTGAAAATGATGGATGGACTCCCTTAGTCAGAGATGTAATTAGACAACTACTACCCAAAGGACTGAAGATATGTCTGGATATTCCAAAGCTCTATGGTCCTGGATTCAAAATATTGGAAGACGACTGGAAATTCATACAAGAGCATAAGGGATTCATTGAGGTCGTTCATATACATGATGTAGATCCAACACTAGGATCCCACCAAGTAGTCGGAGAGGGAGTTGTTGACTTCGAGCGATTCCTTCGTTTCTTGGGTGAGCTTCCAACCAAGCTCCACTACGTCTTTGAAGTTAGACCTCGGGAAGCAGCCCACGAGAGTCTTCTAAAAATCGGCCGTCTACTAGAGGTTCTCAATCTGGACCTCTAGCTTTGTCTACTACTGCATCAAGAATATCATGTAGAAAACTAAAGATAGAACGAACAATAGTATTCCTAGAAACAACGCAAACACTCTTCTCATGTCCATGATTGTCACCTCTCCTGCTGTTTTAATAGAGCATCTCTGACCTCTTGAAATGCTGCCAGTGTTCTATGATTGAATATTCTCTTTCTCTGTCTAGCTTTTTCAATGCCCTCACTCGGTAGTGGAGTTCGACCAAATCCTCGAAGCTCTCGGAGAATGAAGTTACGCAATTCCTCGTGAAATTTCACACCTTCGATATTCTCTGCTCCAGTACCTCCCCTCATCAGTTTCTGAAGTATTAATGCAATCAATCCCCCTCCCTGTGCATGAGTGGAAGACTTGGCTGCAGTTTCAATCTGAACCGTTCCAATTCCAAAGAGTCTATCGAAAACTCCTCTTCTTGTTCGCAAGTTTGTCACTGTACGAAATGGAACATGTCTTTGTGTGATCTGAATGATCCCCTTTCTTACATAGATTTCAGGGCTAACCTGGCCCTTCCAACTGGCTAGTGAATAATCAATGCGTTTGACGTAGATGTAGGTATAAATCATCCAAAGTACAAAGACGATGCCCCCTACAATCCAATAATACAGACTGATCGTTTCCCATCCAATTGTAAAGAGGATTTCAGTCCAGAAAACAATATCCATTATGTCGATTACGAATACTGGATTGGTCGCAAGAACAAAGAAAATGAAGAAAGCAATCCAGATGAAGAATAGGACAATGAATACCCGGAGCCACTTCTTGTAGAGAAATGCGTTATCTGGATGAAACACTCTTCCACTCATCACCTGTTCAAAAGGCGGTTTTATGACTCGTCCGTCTTCCTGAGCCATCTGGTTTATTCCTCACTTTCTGTCTTTTCTCAATAGGTCGCGGATTTCCGTAAGGACCATCAAAATCTCATCCTCAATATTACTTGACCCTACTCTAATCACTTCATCTTCTTCAGGGTAGACAATTTCAGTGCCAGTGACATATGGGTCCTTGAATTTCCGGAGTTCCATGAGGATAAAGTCTCTCAACTCATTGTAGAAGGTCAGTCCCTCTAATTTCTCCTCAGCTGACTGAAAAGAACTCCCAGACCCACTTGCCGTTTCAACCTCTATTGAGCCAATTCCAAAAAGGCGATCGAAGGGACCAGCCACACTTTGAATATTAGTAATTGTCCTGAAAGGAACATGTTTCCTTGTTATATTGATTATTCCCTTCTTCACGTAAATCTCCGGCATTGTTTCGCCAGATTTCCCTATTACAGAGTACTCGAAGGATCGGATGTAGATTGGGTACACAATCAAGTAGGGCGTTACGATAAAGAGTGTAATCATCCAAAACCAGAAGTTGAGGGGCCACCAAATTTCAGCTAAAAATCCTGTGGGTCCACTAAACATTTCCACAATCCTGATTACAAAGAACATTGAACCGATAACAATCACCCATAGAATGATTGCGGTGAAGATTCCTAGGAACCAGTTCTTGTTGCGGAAGTACTTTGATGGTTTGAAGACCTTCCCTCTGGCAATCTCATCCATTGGGGGTTTGATTACTTTCCCTCTGCCTGACATCTGTTTCACTTCTCCTTCTCAAGCTTTCTGTCAATCTTTTCCAATACATTCCTTATCTCACGAAGCGTTATGAGTATCTCGTCATCAAGACTATCACTCAGTCGTGGAACCGGTTCATCAACTGGATGGACCACCTCTGTCCCCGTGACATAGGGGTCTCTAAACCTTCTGAGTTCTTGAAGGACAAAGTCCCGCACCTCCTCATAGAAGGTGATCCCTTCAAGTTTCTCTTCAGGACCTGTTTGCCCTCCAGGACCTCCCGAGAACCCTGCAGTCTGAATCTCAACAGTACCGATTCCAAACAAACGGTCAATCGGACCTGCCCTGCTAGAGATATTCGTAATAGTCCTGAATGGTACATGTTTCTTGGTCACATTGACCAAGCCCTTCTTGACATAAATCTCCGGCATTGTGGTTCCAGCCTTTGAGATAACACTATACTCAAAGCTTCGAATGTACAGTGGAACTCCCACGTAGACGGGAACAAACCAGAGCGCTGTCACAACCCAATACCAGAAGTTCACAGCTGGTAACCAATCATAGAATATGGTCCAAAAGACTGGGACCCAATTTGGGGTCCCTGAATCAGTTGCTCCTATCCAAGCTACAAGCGCAAGACAGCTGAGTGTACAGAACCAGAGGAATATCCAGACCAAGGTCACTCCAAACCATTCCTTGTAATAGAATCTTCTGTCTGGCTTGAACACACGACCTGCTGTCACATCTTCCATTGGAGGTTTGATCACTACTCCTCGACTATCACTTTCCACTCACATCATCTCCTTGTTCTTTGTATGCTTCCTATATTCTTCTAAAATCGCGAAACCGCTGAAGAAGAAGACCACACCTACTCCCTCGAGAAGTCCGCCCAGGAAATAGAATATCTCTGGTCCTCCTAGTGTGCCTGTTAGTATCCCTCCAATCTCAATGAGAATAATAAGAAACCCAACTGACAGAAGGACAGTGCCAATTTTCTTTCTTCTTTCCGACACTTCACATCAACCCCATATTTACGAATAATAGTAAAAGGAAGAGAATGATAGCTATGACAAAGATCACCACTTTGACAGCTAATCGAGCTGCGCTCACCATAGTTGCTGCCTCCCACATCTCTCGTATCTAATGTCTTCACACTTCATTCTCTTTGTTTCCTCCCTAAAGCTTAGTCTTGAGGATCTCCCTGATGTCTCGAAGTGCAAGCAGAATCTCATCATCGAGAGTGCTGTCACTTCTCTGAACTGGTTCATCTCGGGGTGCAACCACTTCAGTTCCAGTTGTGTAGGGGTCTCTGAAGCGTCTAAGTTCGCGAAGGACGAACTGAGCAAGCTCTCTATAGAACTTGATGCCTTCAAGTTTCTCTTCAGGGCCGCCCTGACCAGTTGGCCCGCCCGAGTAACCCGCAGTCTGAATCTCAACAGTGCCAATTTTAAACGCTCTATCAAAGACTCCAGCTCTACTCGCGATGTTAGTGATTGTTCTGAAGGGAACATGCTTTCGAGTGATGTTAATAATGCCCTTCTTGACATACACCTCAGGCATTGCAGTGCCGGACTCAGATATGACTGCATACTCAATGGATCTAACATATACGACTATTCCAATCAATGCTGGGATCAGCCAAACAATATGAACGATCCATACCCAGTAACTTATCGTCGGCAACAATTCAAGGATAGCCAATCTCTCATATGATGTCCAACTGTCAAAGTATCCTATCAGCCATGCAGTACCCCATAAAGCGAAGATAGTTAACGCCCAGGTCACCACTGCAAAAATGATGGACATGAACCACCACTTGTTCCTCAATGCGCTTGAGGGTTTGAATGTTCTCCCTAAGGACATGTCCTGAGGGGATTCCAAAACTCCTTGTAATCCGTTTGCTACTACCAATTATCTATCACGACTCCTTTCGTTTGTAACGCGGGATCTCCTTTGCCGCGAGCTTGTTGAAAATCGCAATGGACTGCTGAGTCATTGGGAGCTGTTCTTCGTCGGGTCGGAGGGTGATCTCATACTCCTCCATAATTGTATCAAGTGTCTCCCTGCACTCTGCCTCCTTTGGACATTCAGGGCAGAGCTTTCCCGCGTAGGAGTCATGTTTGTACCACACTATAACGCCAAGCTTCATTGTGAACACAATATACACTTGCGCATTTGCTTGGTAGTCAAAACCGATGAGAATTCCCTTGTAGTCAAGCAGGCTCTCTACATCAAGCCGATGACTACTTGCTTGTTGATTCAGTTCCTTTGCGATCTTTTTTCGCGCTCTATTGAGCACTCGCGATACATAGGCCGGGCTCCAATCCTCCTCCACAATCTGTTCAGCAATCTCTGTTGTACTCAGTCCTTTCTGGAACTGTTCCCAGACCATTGCTTCATGTGTTGAGAGTTGGGGCATTCTTGATTCACCGCGTTTCTTGTTCATACCACAATATGAACCTTTTGTGGTAATTCCTTGTTACATTATTGGGAAAATTTATATATAAATTTGTTGAATGTTTACCTAGATTTGGTAAACAAATTTTGTTTACTGTTGGTGGTAAAAATGGCAAACAACGGGATTGTTATTCAAACGCACGGACTGAACAAGAGATTCGACACTGTTCATGCCGTGAGAGATCTGGACCTAGAGGTTCGGTCTGGTAGCAGGTTTGGATTCCTTGGTCCGAACGGAGCTGGGAAGACAACCACAGTCCGCATTCTATCTGGACTCATGAAACAGACAAGTGGCGAGGCCACAGTATGTGGTTACAACGTCAGCACACAGCGCGATAACATCAAAGCTGTGACTGGTCTGCTTCCAGAGTCTCCAGGACTGTACTCAAAGCTGTCAGCTGTAGAATTTCTAGAGTTCATAGGAGCATTAAATGGAAGAAATGGAAACGCACTGAACAGGCGTATTGATATTATGCTTGACATGCTAGGACTAGAGGGTCGTCAGAACGATCTGCTAGAGTCTTACTCTTCTGGAATGAAACAGAAGGTTCTTGTCGCGTCAACACTGCTGAGTGAACCCAAGCTTGTATTCTTAGACGAACCTACTTCTAGATTGGATCCAGCTGCAAGTGCACTGGTGAAGGACATCATACTTGTCTTGGCACAAGAAACTGAAACCAGTTTCTTCATCTGTTCACATCAGACCTCATTCGTTGAGGATGTCTGTGACGTAGTGGGAATTCTCAATGATGGTGCACTTGTCACTCTTGGTTCTCCTCAGGAGATTATAGAGAATACAGGTGCGAAAGACCTTGAGGCTGCATATCTGAAGATAGTGGGCGGTCATGTAGACAGGAAGACCCTGTTAGCCTGGAGGTAATGCTGATGGTCCGAACCTGGTTAGCGATTGCAAAGGCTGAGTTCCAGGTATTGTCCTCTAGTATGAGACGAAATAGGAGGCTCTTCATGGGCATACTATACGCTGTCGCCCTAGTGTGGGCGACTGTGTTAGCCCCAATGATTTTCAATGCTATTCTTGGCGCACTGTTCCCTATGCACGTGTTACGACCCATGTTGATGGTGATGTTCCCAGGACTGATGCGCACGGTGGGACTATTCCTCTTTCTTGTCTTGCTTTTGTTCCCTCTATCTTATGCACTGCAAGAGATAAAGATTGGACAGTGGGAGATCTTCCTGTCAAACAATGTCCGAACAAGGGACATTATGGCTGGAACCTTTCTGGGAAAGGTTGGTCTTTACGGATTAATCATTGTATTCCTAGCCCCCATACTGGTTACCCCCTTCATGTTGGCATTTGAAGTCAGTATAATCGGCCAACTACTGGTATATTGTACAGTCATATTGCTAGCAATGGGAAGCATCTGGCTCTCAAACTTCATCACAGCGATGGTTCAAGCAAGGCTTGGTGACTCTTCGCGAGGTAATGACATTGCAAAGGCAGTGGCTATGGTTGTAGCAATCATAGTCATCATCCCAATGTATGGATTGATGTTCTTCCTACCAACCTTATCAGAGTTGATGGGTATGAATGCATTCTTGATTCTCCCATCCACCTGGTTTGCTGACCTGATCAGCTGGCTTGCAATAACATTCAATGGTATTGGATTGACTGGCTCTCAGATTTTGGGTTTCTCAGCTGTGCTTCAGCTAGACATGCTTGTAACATCTGTTCTAGTGATTGCCTTCACTCTGGGCTCTGTCGGTTTAGCACTTGGTATGGCTGATCGAGTCTTCACGATTGAGGCTGGTGTCCGTACAGAGGTTGTGACCACGGTTGGAAGAGAGAACATTATCCTGAGGGGTGTCAGGAGATTAAACTCCGGACCCTTTGGATCACTCATGGTCACTAATTTCAAGGACTTCCTACGAAAGGCACAGAACCTGTCAAAGATTGGCTATGGTCTAGT
>WOR8_10002088_pt1 | contig 25386 bp, 14 predicted proteins | sample DeeMarSeWOR38_10_FD_19890 | JGI IMG/M metagenome (IMG submission 19890) | reverse complement strand
CGTAGTCCTGCATTTTTCTCTCGGGGATGATCCGCGGGGATGCACTCCAAACACCTGAAAGAATGGCGCCACCGTCCCCTATCAGCAATGATCCCCCATCCCGCGGCAGGTTCCGTTCCGGCTCAAGGCAATCCGGTCGTGGTGGTCTTATCCCACCGTCATACCAGAAGAGGTCGACTGATGGCTTCCCGCTTCGTGCCAGGAATTTGTAGTGACACATGGATGCTATTGGAGTTGTCTCCCGGCTCAGTTGAGTTGAACTTGCTTCAACCAAGGTGGGATGTTCTAAATTCAGGGCCCAGACGGCAGTATCCAATGTATGGCATCCAAAATTACCAAGCTTGCCGCCGCCAAAATCCCACCAGTAATGCCACAGCAGCGGCGTATACGCCGGATGGTATGGCCGCTCCGGGGCCGGACCCAACCAGAGATCCCAGTTCAAACCTTCCGGTACGGGCGGCGTCTCTTTGGGAAGCTCAGTAAATTCCGGTATACGGTTTTCGCCGGCCCACGCTTGAACATGCCTTATCTTGCCGATGGCTCCGTCCCTAACCCATTCCACTGCCCGTCGAATATCATCAGAGGAATGCCCCTGATTTCCCAACTGCGTAGCAACCTTGGCTTTGCGTGCCGCCTGAGCAATCCTACGCGCTTCATAGACTGAATACGTCAGAGGCTTCTCACAGTACACTCCCTTGCCATCACGAATTGCCGCCATACTGGCTACAGCATGTGTATGATTCGGCGTGGCCACTACAACGGCGTCGATATCTTTGCCGGATTTCTCCAACATCAAGCGAAAATCAACGTACACCTTACAGCCGTGATATCCCTCGGATCCAGTTTGTTGATAGTGCTCTTCGACTGCCTTCATTGCGGGCCCGCGACCACCGTTGTGTCGATAATAGAGATTACTGTTGTCCCAGAATTGAGCCACGTCACAGATCGCCGTGATCTTCACGTCACTGTGTTGCAGCAGATTCTTGATGTTGGTAATGCCCTGTCCACCGGTTCCAATAACGGCAACATTCAACCGATTACTCGGTGGTATGTGACGCTGACCTCCCAGAACGTACCTTGGAACAATACTCACTGTAGCCAGAGTTGTCGATTTGGCAATAAACTGTCGACGACTTAAATATTTTCTTTTAGACATTATTTGAATTCCTTGTCCAAATCCTGTTCTGTTTTTTTCGATGTTATTTCAAACCATCCACCTTCTGGTGTTGACGGGATGAACGGTGCACCTACAATAGGTAGTTTCGGCGGTGCAACCTCCCAATGGTCAACTAAATATCGAAACATCAGATAGTCGACGAGTTCATGATAAGCATAGCCTACTTGTGTCAAACAATGCTCTGCATAGGAATTAAGGAAACGTTCGATACCTTTTACACCATATTTTGTGGCAATTTCAGCGGCTGTTCTTTCCACATCCGGCTGAATCTTTAAAAATGCTGTTTCTGCTGGTCTGAACATGTGTTGAATATCCTGAATAGCTTCTTGATATCTTAGGTTGTTAGCCAGACTGAACACCAGCCGGAAGTTCCATGGTGTTTGGTTTCGATTTATCCAGGTGTAGTCCGGGGCCATGTCCCACGCATCCGGCAGGTCAGTCACTCCAGCATAAATAGGGACAAAGCAGCTTGTGTAGGCGGGTCCGTAGGCGAACCATAGACAATTTCCTATCGTATCCGACAGCCAATCTCTGAGTTGTGCGACAAAGACATATCCACTGGTAGGAGTAGAGAGAGCGCGTTTTGGCTTGATATCCAACAGGTCAAATAGTTCCGTTGGTCCCCAGGGACGTGCCAAAGGGCTCTTTTTGCCCTGAGGATTAAACACCGAATGCTCTGTAAGATCGAATTCGGTTCCCTCATAACCATCTCGCATAATACCCATGAGCTTTTGGACGGTGAGTGGCTTATCCGGTTTTACGGAAAATGGGAAGCGATCCACCACGGGGTCACCAGTGGTTTGTAGCCTCAGTGAAGGGGCGGCCAGACTCAAGGCCCGCCATTCACGTAAGGAATTATAAGTACTGCCTGGATCACCATACACATCGTGCCATACAAAGGGATTGCCTCTTTTCCAGATTCCAAGTTCTTCCGCCAGGGAGTAAATATTTGAAGAAGCCATGAACATGTCGCAGTTATCCAGGTCAACCTTACTGATACGACTACGATTCGCACTGCAGCTAATCTCTCCATCTGGTATTCGCTGGGCGCACCAGACACCACCCGGCTTACCGGTATCTGCCGTCCAGCTCTTACCCGGACCAAAAATCTCCATGAGCCAGGCTTCTTTATCGTCTGCTATCGGCAGAGCCACTCCAGCATGGGGAGCACGATAATACTGAAAGCCATACTGCTCTATCATGCCGCCGATTATTCTAATGGCCTCGCGTGCGGTTCTGGCTCGCATCAGACCATTAGCTATCAAAGAGGTCGTCCAATGGTTACTGTTGGGGCCAACGACACCGTGCTTACAAGCCAAGCCCGAACGCATGGGCAAGAATTCTATAGCAATGCTAAGACCATGCTCATTCATGCCGCCCGTAGTCATATTCTCGACATTACCAGCAAGAATGATACTGCGATAAGTTTCTTCTACTGACAGATATCCCACGAGATCATAGCCCCTGCGCAGATTTGAAAGGTACTCTTTATATGTCTTCGGCCTGGGGAGATTCCAATACATAGGCAGCTTTGTGCCTTGGGAGTATTTTTGCGCAGGCATTACATAAATCAGACCCATGATATCACCATCACATGAGCTGCTCATTAGAACTGAACCATCAAGTGTCGCTTTTTTACCTACCAGAAGAGTCGAGCATGCAAAGGCTTCCTGGGGTATCCAAAGAAGCGTGCCTATAAGCCCAATCAAAATGATGATTCTTTTAGATCTCTTGTTGATAGCATTCATAACTATGCTCCTTTAAGATCTCATGGAGGGATCAAAATACGTTTTCTATTTATAACCCGTTACACATAAGAATAACATAAGAACGGCTTTGAGTCGAGCAATCTACAACCACCTCAGCCTAAAAATGCCCCCCGATCCACGAATGAAAATATCCGACTGGCTGGAGAAATTCCTATGCGTCACACTTGAAAGCATCTCAAAATAGAACAGACACAAACACATGATCTATGCAAAATGCACAAAAAGGATGTAAAAGCAAAGATGGACTTATAGGAACTCCCGGGTACAATAGTTCTTTATTAAGAAATACTTTCTCCAAGTATCCTCTTCTTTTTAAAAGTAAGAAGATGCTCAGTTACTTTTAGAGCGTACTATTGAGGTGTCACATGATTCAGAAATTAAGCGTAATGGCATACATAGGATGGATTACTCTGAGCTTGTCGAATGCTGTCCTCTCTGGTGAACTGTGTACACCGTTGACGTGGCAGGACCATAAGTTGCCTCATGTAAACAAATCACACGAAGAGCTGATAACTACAAAACATCACGAGTATAACATTAAAATGGAGGGCACGGTTGACATGGATCACGCCCTCACTCGCGAGTACGGGAAATGGTGCGTTGGCTGGCAGCCTAACGAATCGCTGATAATTGCGAATGTCGGCTCGGTGTCGGCTGAGAATTGTAAGATTATAATTAACGGTCGCGGTAACTGGTACTCAATGGAGGATCTGCTCCAGGAAATAATTGGAACAGCTCAGAACGACCAAGAAAAGATTTACCTTATCTGGCAATTCCTGCGTTCTAATCGCCACCATGATGATCCGTTACATAGTGGTCAATGGGGCAGCGAGCTTCATGATCCTGTAAAGATGCTGGTAATCTACGGTGGCGGCTTGTGTGATGACTCCGGCTCGATTGGGGCAAGCATGTTTTGGGCTGCCGGCTTTCGGAAACCTGATCCATTTGTTCGCTGTCTCCACGGTCACATGATGTGTGAAGTCTTCGGAGTGTCTCGATGGCAGTTTATGGATATAGACGAGAATGTCTTTTACCTTGACCGCGATAACAGGCTCCCTGTATCAGGGGATGTCGTCGATGCCGATCATGATTTGGCCCACCGTGAGGTCCATTATGGGCCAATTTTTAATGAATGGAGCAGGTCTCGTAGAGCAGCAGCACTTTTCGGTCAGGATGATGACAGAACAACACGATTATCTCGTGGATATCGGATTTGTGTGAATTTTCGACCTGCCGAACGCATTGAAAACTCTATGAAGCCAGGCTCGTCAAGCTCTTAGTTTGGTCTGATTGGTTCATCCCTCTATTCGGGTTTTCGCAGTGGATTCTATTCGTCTCTAGCCTGCGTCCCATCAAATTATACGACGACACCCATTCCGTTGGACGAGCTTTTCCGCTCAGTCTTCAATGCGAGTTGTCGTCTAGACAAATCAGAACAAACTTCAAACTTGAATAACCTCAACACTTCAGAGTTCTTCCAAACCGGTTCTCACACTAATATTTACTCAATTTCACCGTAGTCCGCTTTTGCCGCCTTAAAGAAAGGCGGAGGTGAAATTGACTCCTATGCTGCATCTTCTCGAATATCATATTTCCAATCCTTTTCATCTCGTAGCATAGCCCAACACTTTACCAATAACTTCCTCGCCAATGCAGTTATTGCTATTTTCTTTCTCGATTTACTGCCCCGTAATAGCCGATTGAATGTATCACGAGCCCACCGATTGTGGCGTATCGATGTCCAGCATATCTCAATAAATAAGTTTCTCAGAAGTTTATTGCCCTGGCCGCTGATTCCTCCTTGACGCTCCATCTGGCCAGACTGATACTGTTTGGGGGTAAGACCGGCATAGCTGCCAACGTGCTTACTGTTCCTAAACCTTTTGGGATCATCCAGGAACGCCACAACGGTCTCAGACAATCTCGGACCCACACCGGGAATTGTCTGCAATCGTACGATTCGAGAATCAGCGGATCCGAGCTTATCGAGCTTATTTTCTACTTTCTTCAAGGCTTTGCTGATCGCCTCAAACGTTTGAAGTTCAGTATAAAGCCTGCCACGCCATAATTGCTCAATATCCTTTATTCTCCCCAGTGGTTTGGCGTATGATCTAAACCAAGCAAGTCCCTCCTTGGTCCAGGCACTCTTACCCTTTGGGACAACTGATATTCCTTGTGCCGAAAAAATGGCCCGGATGGAATTCTGTATACTTGTCTTATATTTTACAAGCCTCTGTCTGTACTTGATAAGCGATCGATGCTCTCTTACCTTCTTGGCTGGCATATGCACAGTGGGTATTTGGTTCATGGCTGATAGCTTAGCCAACTTTAGAGCATCTTCCTTATCAGTCTTCTTTTTGACGTTTTTCCAGCGCCAGGCATCGTGCAAGGTATTGGCTACTTCTGTTTCTTTACCCAAAACTCTGGCAATATCAACTATCCAACCGGCGATGCTGCGTGAATTGCTTTGGGAGTCGTTTTGACTCTTCCGAATTCGTGCTCACCACTTTCACAAACGTAGTCACAGAACACAGTCTTGTACTTTCCAATGTCTAAAGCTAAAATATTCATTGTCAGGTCTCCTTGTTAGGTTTTCAAATACTTGAGCGGTCACAGTGACCAGCTCGTTAACAGCGGCTTATTATTGCCGATTAACAGGCAGGAGGCCTGGCTTGCATAGCTTCCGGTTTCAAATTTTAGCCTTTCATAAGCAACTGCTATTAAGATACTTATGAGAGGAGCATTTTAAAAAATTGGTAGATAACGGATTGTAGAGTTGTATCTCAGTTGTAGTGGTTTTGCGAGTGAAAATTGGGCCATTTTAATGTTGTGATGTCACTCTCTTTCAGCTTCTGTTTGCGGTAGTTCTGTTCGCCACTCTTTTACTTCTTCTGGCTTGTTCCAGGATTCGTATAACTGAATCAGCAACTGTATTACTTTGACAGTTGTGGTACTATGTGAATCTGATGAGGCAATGCTTAAGTTATAAGCTTTTAGAAGTACGTTTTCGGCGATAACATAGTCTTCAACTTGGCTAAGTATTTCACCATAAGTAATAAGGAAGTCAACATTATCTGGTTCTTTCTCTACTGCCTTGCGGGCAAACATTTGTGCGAGTGGTAAGAGCCTTTCGCGCTGATGAGATGGCCAACTTAATATTTGCTTTGCACGGCTTGCACAGGCCGATGGGTTATATACACTCAGTACACGATCGAATTCCTGGATGTACTCGTTTGCCTTATCATGGCCGGTCCAAAGGGCACAGTCGGCCCGCATGTGGTAGGTAATGATCCACGCCGGATCTGCGTCTATCCGACGATTGAGTTTTTCGATGAGTGAGGATGTATGTTCCTCCATCGTTTGTGAGAAACCAAAGGACTCGGCTGCGGGCCGGTTAGGTGCCAGTTCCGCCAGCCAGATCTCGACAAAGGGGGGACCAAGACATACGGCTAAGCGACTTCCATCATCAGACCAGCACGCCAAAGCGCTGGCCATAGGACTAGGTAGAATCTTGGTAGCGGTGTGAGTCTTACGCGAGTATATCCACAAACCCATATGATTAGCGAGGAAGCAGGCAATACTCAGTTCGCTCCCGTCGGGTGACCACCTGATCTGCAGGGTGTCCCGGCATATCGGAGCTGTAAGCCAGGTCGCCTCTACTTCCTTTGTGGCCAGATCGATGATCCGCAATTCACGGTTGATACTGTCGGCCACGTAACGCTCATCCGGAGAGATCCAGGGGCATGTGCTGCCGCAATGGGTCAACACAGGTGTGGGATACATGGGTCTGTCGTGAATAGAGATGGAGTAGAGCGTGTTGTCATCGGGATTGTAATAGTAAAGACGGTGGGATTGTCGACCCCAGTGCGGGCCGGTGCCAGCGCCAATCCGCCGTAACGCGCAGCTTTTCGTGTCTATTACCCACACCTCTTCTTCATGTCGGGGCGTCTCACCGTCCATGATCCAGTCCAGGCAGTTGAGATGACCGAGACGAGCCGGTGGTAACAGCCATCGATCTTTAACGAACGCGATGTACCGGTCGTCGGGTGACCACTGTGGAGCCCGTCCCGGACTGGCCAGTACTGTGGTACGTTTGGTCTGGAGGTCCAGAGTGGCCACGACACTGCCCGTGTGCAGGCCCTGGCTATAGACGATTTTGTTGCCATCCGAAGACCATGCAGGATCGAAACCAGGAGAGACGATCCGTTGTGCATGGTTGTTCCATTTATGGAAGGCAGTATCCGCTTCTAATGCCAAAGCATAGGGGGCCGTCCTGGGTGGCCGATCAATTCCGTACCACGATCGGTCCGTGGCCAGGTATTCGAAAACCTGTCTCATAGCGAATAAGTGATAGTATAGGCTTCTGTTGAATTGCAGATAATTGGGATTATAGTCACCTGCTGCGGCGGAACTTGCAAGGAAACGAGCGTAGTGATCCGCGGCCCGGTCGTATTGTCCCAACGCAGTATAGGCAGACCACGGCCTACAGAAATAGACAGGCTCATCCGGTCGTAACTCCGCACATTTCTGAGCGTCCCGCAACGCCAAATCATAAAACTCCATGCGCATATAGGTCTCGCGACGTTCATCATAGAGTTCGATGTCTTCAGGATCCAGGTCGATGGCCTTGTTGTGATTTCGCAGAGCATCATCAAGTCGGCCCAACTCGCGCATGGCAATGGCGTTGAGATTGTATCCCTGAGGATTGTGTGATTGAACCGTAATCATGCAGGCTGCATCAACAGCCATCTCAGAGTAATCCTGCTGGGCCTGGTAGATAAGTGCACGCTCCCGCAGAGAATCGTAGTGTTGCCGGTCCAGCTCCAGTGCCTGGTCCAGCAATGTGAGCGCCTCCGGGACATACGACGTAGCCCGTGCACGGAGAAAACAGTACGTGGCCGTGCCTCCGATGAGTCGCTCGGCCTGCTCACCATGCTCTTTCCATAGTTGGTAATAATTGCTGCTCTGACCTGGGTCACACGGATCGCCTTCGTAGTATATATTTGCCAACATAGCATGGGCTTGTCCGGCTATCTCGTCCTGATTGGCCGTCTGGCCAGCGATAGCCTCGAGTTCCGTGATAGCCGCGGCGAAATCTCTCTTTTCGAGACGAACCTGCGCATTAGCAAGCTGTGCTTGCCGGCCAACGTAAGGGCTACTGATCAACCGGTCGATTCCTGACTGCGCCTGATCGTATTTCTTGCTGCCAATCAGCATTTTTACATCGTCCATCAAACGCTGATGTTCCAGAGATTCAACATAGGTGTGCTCTCTTGCAGTGCGATGGTACATAAGACCGGCTATAAGTCCAGCAATTATTACTAATGTCAGCATTACAGCGGCTGCCAGCGCCTGCCGGTGTCTGCGGGCAAACTTTCGAACCCGGTAAAGAAATGCGGGAGGAGCAGCACTTACTGGTTGATGGTTCAAATAATTACGTATATCAGCGGCCATTGCATCGACAGTAGAGTAACGACGAGCCGGGTTTTTGTCCATTGCTTTGAGGGTAATCCAGTCCAGGTCACCATTAAGCTTCCGGTACAGAGTCCGTACATCGGTTCGTCTGCATCGAGCAGATTCAGCCGAATCCTTTGCGGAAGTTTTGCTTAGGCGCGTGCTCGGAGTTTTCGGTTCGAACTCACGGATTACTTTGCGGATGTGTTCGATACCACCGGCACCAAATGTCTCAGAATCGAACGGTAGAATTCCCGTCAGCAGCTCATAAAAGATAATACCGAGGGAGTATATATCTGTACGGGTATCAATGTCCTTACTGTTTATGTCAGCCTGCTCAGGACTCATGTATTCAGGTGTGCCGATAAGCTGGCCCTGTTCGGTATATAATGTTTGTTCGGTAAGTGGCCGGCTTATTGCACGAGCCACACCAAAATCGATAACCTTTGGGATTATCTGCTGGTCTTGAGTTGCCACCAAAACGTTCGAGGGTTTAAGGTCCCGATGTATTATACCCTTTTGATGCGCGTGTTGTATGGCTTCACAGACACGCAGGAATAAATGCAGCCTCTGTTCGATGGTAAGCTCGAATTTGTCGCAATGCTCGGTTATAGAAATACCCTTAACATATTCCATTACGAAATAAGGCCGACCGCTCGGGGCCAGACCAGCATCGTACACACTTGCGATATGTGGATGCTCCATCATTGCCAGCGCCTGCTGTTCCGCCTTGAAACGTGTTATCACACGGTTGGAATCCATGCCGGGTTTGATGACTTTCAGGGCAACGTTACGTTTGACCGACTCTACCTGTTGGGCCAGATAGACAATTCCCATCCCGCCTTCCCCTATTTTGTGTAGTAATTTGTACCTGCCAATCTTGCCGCCTGGCTTTTCTATGAGGTGACTGAATGGAGCAGTTAAGGAAGTTTCATCTGCTTCATCATCCAAACCCAGAGCTAGAAGCCTGTCAAGATTCTGAGGATCAGTACCTGATATCGATACATCTTTTTTCATTTGGCTCTCACCGATTTAACATTGTTGGGTTATGCTGCCCAATAACCGGCTCTTCAGGTTTACGTACACACTCTTTACTATCAATTCCGCATGTTTATGCTAAATCTTGCGCACTTTATTTAAATAAATTTAACATTTCCTGTAATTCCGGATTAATATCATCCTCAGATAAAACTGTAGCGCGAAGTTGTTTCTTTAATGTTGCTTTGAATCTACGCTTAACGGTGACGAGCATATTGGATACTTTTGATTCACTATCTATCCCATATGCACTGCAGATATCCTGATAAGAAGGGGGATTTTTGCCCTCAATAATCGGCTTAACAACTCTATCTCTAAATACGTTCCAATGGGTTTCGAGTCTTTGCTCTTTGCACTCCGATTCCAATTCCGACAACGTCCACTCAAGAATAGAGGATTTCCAGCTATGTTCAAAGCATTTTTCGGGGCTTCCGTTCATAACAGTATCCGGCAATACCGGCGGATCGATAATATCCAAAGGTACAAGTTTATCCTTAGGGATGTTTTGTTTTGTATCTTCTTTCCTTTTTTGGCTTATTAGGAACTGGCCGAGTGCGTGGAGGAGGAACGAGCGAAATCGACCTTTGGCGGAATCAGCCCTTTCGACAAGATTGCGGTTGAGCACAACTTCATGAAAGAAGTTCTGTGTCAGATCCTTTGCCTGTTCGTTCGGATAGCCTTTGCGTCGAAGATAGCAATAAACGGGTTTCCAGTAACGCTCAATAAGCAGACCGATAAGCGCCCGATCCTCGTCTTGATGTCCCTTGACACCCTCAATAATAGACCAATGTGTTGTGAGGAAAGCTTCCCTCAATCCCCCCATGTCAGTCTTGTCGTAGCGTCCCATGGTTTTCCGGGTCAAAACTATACATTCTCTATATATGATTTATTTATAAACATATTTTAACATATCGCAGTGGTTTTTACAAATCTGGAATGATCTCACTTAGGTAAGAAAGCTCATGCTTTGAAAATTTTAAATAAATTCATTTTTCTGCGCAAGTTTTTCAACTTTTGTGCGGATTACATGGTGAATGCCGGCCATCAGAGTGATGGCTGCGGAAATCACTCGTAAATGGTTAGTAATAAAATTTAGAAAGGAGAAATGTCATGAAAACAAAACAAAAAAAAGCATTGGTTGCTCTGATAAGCTTGTTCATTCTTGTTCTGACGTGTACCTGGAGTGTGCTCGCAGAAGATGGCTTGGCACCAGAACCCTGGTCCGAACTGTCTATGGAGGGAATTTGGACAACAATGGTTCCGACGCCAGCAGGGAATTCAACCATCATTTCGCTAATTGTGACTGCACAGGGATCTGATGGTATGGTGTACACATGTCTGGGCAAGCACCCAGAATGCTCGGTGTCAGCTTATGGACTCTCTCCGGAGGCCGACAAAGTGTCTGATTTGCTTGGGTACCTTGTAAGAACGGGAGCAAATACATTCCAATTCAGCGTGATATGTCATGGGATAAAACAGGCCGGGCCTGAATTACTGGATACAGGTGAGACTGTTTATATGGTGACGCTTACCGGTAAAGCCGAATTTGTTGACTACAACACGATGATAATAAATGAATTTACGTATGCTGCTTACCTGCCTACTCAGGATCTTGACGGTGATAGATTACCTGACGAAGGAGCCGTACCTGTGATGTGTGCTGCAATACCTCAGTTGCCATTCAAACGTTTGCCGATGTTCCCATCTTGTGAGCCAGCTTCTGTTGTTCAACCGTCGAATTAACCGTTTACAACGATACACATTAATATTGGTGTAAAAATGAAAGAGTTAGTGGATTACAGAAATATATTATCTCTGTTTGGATTGCTGGCCGTTTCGTCCTGGGTATTGATGGTGTCTCAAGCACAGGCCTCACTACTGAATTTGGGACCTGAGGAACTTGTCCAAGCCAACGGATCCGATCTTCAGGTGAACGGCTGTTCGGTACCGTCCTATGTGGACTGGAATGAAGACGGCTCCAACGACTTGGTTATTGGCGAACATATCAGCTACACTGTTGGGAAGATCCGTGTCTATCTCAATATTGGAGGCCCGAATCACCCATTATTCACTGATTACTTCTACGTTCAATCGAATGACGCTGATCTAATCCTGCCCGCCGAAGGTTGTTTGCCGTGTTTCCCGCGGGTCGTTGACTGGGATGATGATATGCGCAAGGACTTGCTCGTCGGCGTGTCAAACGGAACAATCCGAATTTACCTCAATACAGGAACTCATGAAGATCCTGTATTCGATTCCTATACAACCATTCGGGTTGGTACGTCCGCTGTTGCCCTGGACGTAGGAGATCGAACAACGCCCGCATTTGTTGACTGGAACAGTGACGGCCTGAACGACCTGATTGTCGGGGCATTAGATGCTAAGATACACGTTTATTTCAACAGCGGTAGTACTTATCCCATCCCAGCGTTTGACTTCTCACCGTCCACTGGGCAGTACGTCCAGGAGAATGGTCATGACCTGATTGTACCGTCGGCGCGATCCAGCCCTGATGTCCTAGACCTGAACGGAGACGGTAGGAAGGATCTGCTGGTGGGCAATACCGAAGGAGAATTGTTGCTTTACATCAACGTCGGGACTGACGAGTTACCGGAATTTTCCGGCTATTCGCTCGTGGAATCCGATGGTGTCCCCATTAACCTTGAAGGCGCGCTCGACGGCAATCCTCGCTCTCGACCGTTTGTTTGTGATTGGACAGGTGACGGCTACCTGGATATTCTTGTGGGGGCATGTGACGGCAAGGTACACCTATACCAAGGCATAGCTTGGACAACTCCCCCACCTGACTTTAACGGTGATGGTATTGTCGACATACAAGACCTCCTGAAACTTATTGAGTTGTGGGGCAAGGATGATCAACTGTGTGATATAGCACCACGTCCTTTAGGTGATGGAATTGTGGATGCATTGGACCTGGAACTTTTAATGAGCTACTGGGGACAGAAGCCAAACGATCCAACACTCGTGGCCCATTGGGCACTTGATGAAGTGGAAGGTATATTAGCTGCTGATAGTGTCGGAGATAATGATGCCGTTGTTGTTGGTGGCACTGAATGGCTTTCTAGTGGCGGGCAAATAAATGGTGCGCTACAGTTGGATGGTATTGACAGTTGTATTATCACAAACCAAGTCCTGAATCCAGTAGACAGACCTTTCAGTGTTTTTGCCTGGATAAAAGGTGGTGAGCCTGGCCAGGTAGTGATTTCCCAGCAAAATGGATCTAATTGGCTTGGTACAGATCCAGATTTAGGCTACCTAATGACTGAGCTAATTCCCCCTGAAGTAGGTAGATTTACTCCACAACCTCTGAAATCCGAATGCGTCATCACCGATGGTCAATAGCACCACATTGGTTTTGTGTGGGATGGGGTAAATAGATCATTATTCGTGGATGACATACTTGTAGCTGAAGACACTCAGGCTAATCTGCAAGGTTCAGATAGCGGTTTGTACATCGGCACTAGTAAGGCCATGGAACCTGGAACTTACTGGTCCGGTTTAATTGATGATGTTCGTATATACAATCGAGCAGTAAGACCATGACACTGAGTATCTAAATGGCAGATATATGAGAGCTGGCAGTTTAAATTTGCCGGCTCTTTGTTTTTGCCTCGTGCACCTATGAAAAGCTCAAAGTCAAATAGTAAAATCTCTCATGTCATAAAACTTTCTTTGCGGAAGACATGTCACAACGTGTCAGATAATGTCACTAACTAATTGACGCTGCACATTGAATGATATCAAACTTTGACCTTTCATAAGTAACTGTTATTAAGACACTTATGAGAAAAGCATTTTAAATAATTGATAGATAACGGGTTGTTGAGTTGTACATCGGTTGTACGAATTTTTGTGAAAAATGAGCCATTTTTGGGACCCAATGTCACTCTCTTATAGCTTCTGTTTGCAGCAGTTTTGTTCACCACTTTTCGGCCTCTTATAGTTCATTCTAGGCTTCGTAGAGGCAGAGCCGTAGATATTACGACCACTTTATGAATGAGTATGTTTTTGGATTCGAAGTTTCTGTTGCTTTGTTTGGCGCTTCATGATAAGATCGCATATCCGTAAGAATAATCATAGCAGACCCATTTGCTCTATGCTGATTGTGCTCTGGAATACGATTCAATGAAAGATTTAATTAACAATTCAGTCGTACCGAGATTTGTGTACATTCTTTTCATCTTATTACTCACATACACTCCGTGCATGTGGGCGGCAGAGGCTGAGCCCACAGCCATTGTCTCCTGGCATATTGGTACACCCATTGCTACCTACTGGGCCGGGCCATCACTGACCCATACTGTCGCAGAGCAGATGGTCGAAGGTGGATTCAATCTGGCATGGTGCAGCAGCGAAAAGGAACTCGACGTGGCAGGTCGTCACGGCCTGCGTGGTATGCTTACCAGTGGACTGCTGGCGCCAGCATCGCTTGACGATCCCAATCGGTGCAAGCAACTTGATGCTCTCATTGATCGCGTTAGTAAGCATCCGGCGCTTTATGCATACTATATTATTGACGAGCCCGATGCATCGCAATTCCCTTTACTGGGCAAGCTGGTCGGTTATTTACGACAGCGCGATCCTCTTCATTTAGCATACATTAACCTGTTTCCGACCTATGCCAACAACAAGCAACTCGGCACAAAAGGCGACGTAGTTACGGCGTACAAGGAGCATTTGCGTCTTTATGTCGAGCAAGTTAAGCCTTCGCTTATTAGCTATGATCATTATCAGTTCAGACTCAAAGGCGATGGCGAGGAGTATTTTCTGAACCTGGCAATGATCAGGCGTACCGCGCAGGAGGCAGGCGTTCCTTTCCTCAATATTGTACAAGCCTGCACATGGGCACCGGATGCGATGCGCGTGCCAAATCCGGACGAACTACGCTATCTGGTCTATTCCACGGCGGCCTATGGCGCGCAGGGCATCAGCTATTACGTGTATGCACATACAAATCATATCGGTAGCCTTGTTAGTCTGGATGGGACGCCTGGACCTCTTTACAATGCTGTCAAATCCTACAATCGCGAGTTCGTCGCTATTGCGAGGCAACTCCAACCGCTTAAATCGCTGGGCGTGTATCACACCGTAATGCGTGAAGCTGGTTGCGAGCCGCTGCCGGTAGACGCACCATTCCATCTTGAACCTATGCAGTCACCAACCACGCTGCGAGGTTTCCTGCTCGGTTTCTTCGGAGCCGCAGATGGGCCGACTCATGTAGTCATTGTAAACTTAGACTACACTGCCGATGTGAGCACAACACTTGTTGGTCATGGCGAGCTCGAGTTCTTCGATGCTACAACCGCCCAATGGACTTCTGCAAATAAAGCTTCAACAGAACTGATCCTACCACCCGGTGGTGGAAAACTTGTTCGGGTCACCCAATGAATAAAGGTTGCCGAGAGTGTGAATCCATGGTATCCTGTTTACCATGATATCCCAGGAATTTAACGAAAATCAAGTTGCATTCACTATTTCTTCACATACTAAGCATCTGCATCCGATACTCTTTATCTTGCTGATTCAGGTACTTTATGCTGTTGCTTTTCCCGGCAAGATCGCTCTTGGTAGCTGGGAGGATCGCTTTGCTACTCCACCAGCCGATGCTCGTATCTTGAAAATCATCCATAACTGGTCTGATGAGCCCGCAGCGCAGGATAATTACATCAACAGGTTCCGCGCCCAAGGTTTCGGAGGCGTAGTATGCAACGTCTCCTTCGATCAATACCTCGAAAGCGACGCCAAGTGGCTCGCCTTCGTCCGCGCCATTAACGAGGCAAAGAAGGTAGGCTTTGCCATGTGGCTTTACGACGAACGAGGCTATCCTTCCGGTAATGCCGGTGGTATCACGTTGCGAGATCACCCTGAGTGTGAGGCACGCGGCTTGCTCGTGAATGATGTTGAATCGAACAGCGGTCTTGTCACGCTGGAAGTTCCACCGGGCAAACTTGTGCTTGCAGGCGCATTTGAGGTTCATGACGGCAATATCGACATAACGAAGAAAATTGATCTTGCCGAACAGGTCCGCGACGGCAAGCTGAACTGGCAAACACCGACCGGCCGCTGGCATGTGATGGCTATAACTGAAAACCGACTCTATGAGGGCACGCACGCGGAAGGTAATTTGCACGCCAAGATTCCATATATCAACCTGCTTATGCCGGAGCCGACGTCGCGTTTCATCGATGTGACCTATGGGGGCTACGTAAAGCACCTGGGTGACGACCTTGGTAAATATTTCATGGCCACATTTACTGATGAGCCATCGTTGATGAGCCTTTTCCTGAGGCCGATGCCGTATCGTCCACTGCCATGGGCGTCGAATCTGTCGACCGAATTCAGAAAGCGCCGCGGCTACAATCTGGATGCTGCTATAATCCCGGCACTCGTAGTTGATGCCGGACCCGAGGGTGAGAAGATTCGCTATGATTTCTGGCTGACGGTTGGTGAGCTTGTTTCGGAGAATTACTTCGGCCTGATTCAAACTTACTGCCGCCTACACGGTATTCCTTCAGGTGGGCATCTATTGGCCGAAGAAGGAATTGTCGGGCATGTACCGCTCTACGGTGATTTCTTTCGCTGCATCCGGCGATTGGATGCGCCGAGCATTGATTGCCTGACCAGCGTTCCACCCGAGGTTCCGTGGTTTGTTGCTCGGCTGCTGAGCAGTGCAGCGGAACTTGAAGGACGGCCTCTTGTCATGAGCGAGACTTCAGATCACGGCCAGCGACACAGGCCCGTCGGAGACAAGCGACCCAGGCGTGTAGTGACCGAGGCCGAGATCCGTGGTACCTGCAATCGCCTTGTTGTCTCAGGCGTCAACTGCATCACCAGCTATTACAGTTTTGCAGAATTGTCCGACGAACAACTGTACCGGATTAACGAGTGGGTGGGCCGCTGCTGCACATCACTGCGCGGCGGGCACCAGGTTGCTGATATCGCCGTGCTGTATCCCACAGAAAGCCTCTGGACTAGGTTCATCCCTTCACGTCACTGGACCAGAGAGGCAGCCGCTGCGGCAAGGATTGAAAGTCTCTATAGAACTGCTGCCGAGAGCCTCTTCGCCTCACAGCGGGACTTTACGTTCGTTGACAGCCGTGCGCTGGCAGAAGCTGATGCCGAATCTTCGGCCTTGGTTCACGGCAAGCTCCTCTGGCGAGTGGTTATCCTGCCTGGTGCCGATACCATGCCGTTATCAGCCTGGGAGAATGTCACAAGGTTCGTGCGTAAGGGCGGAGTCGTTATTGCGTTCGGTACTATGCCGACCAACAGCGAGAACGAATTTCCATCCGCCCGAGTCCAGTCTCTTGCAAAGGAAATCTTCGGCACAAATGTATCTGACTTCTCATCCGACCGTGAGCCTCACTCCCATGTTAATGCCGCAGGTGGCGCCGGCATCTACCTTCCTTATGGTCTGGAAAGTTTGCTCTCGCTCGTGCTCGACGGTTTGTTGGAACCGGATGTGAAGGTGACGGAAGCCAAGTCTCCCTTACGAGTTACACACCGCCGCCTCGATGATAGTGAAATCTATTTCGTGATCAATGACAGCGCCGAACCGTGGGCGGGCCAGGTGGATTTTGCTGCAACCGGAGTCGGTGAACGTTGGAGTCTGGCTACCGGTAAAATGGAGGAAACTTTTACCTCTAGTAGCGCCCGAATTAGCTTGCAACCATACGATGCTGCCTTTTTCCGCTTTGCCTCTGCGAAACCGCGCCGGCGATATACTGTTGCCGGCAGAGGATTGCCGAACCTGATTCTAAGTACCGTGCCGGAAGTAGAGCCGACCGAAGTGCATGGTGAGTTCGTTCGTGCTGAACTGACGCCGGATGCTGCTCACCCCCGTGCTAATTCTCCAGCCTGGCAGGCATCTGCTATCCTTGCAAAGGGCGAAGTTGACACATTTTTATTCCTCCAGTTTCACTATTCGCAGCCGCCGGACATGAGCAATGCCGACTGTCTCGCAATAGAAACCTGGGTGCCCGACGGCCAGTCCACACCGAGCCAGATTCTGGTGATACTTCATGAAGAGGGCGGCGGTGACTTCATCGCGGAAACGGGCCGCTCTTTAGCCGCCCCGGGCCGGGAACAATCCTTTGTTTCACTAAGCCGATTTCAACTTGCAGGTTGGTCGAATGACGCCGATGGTATTCTGGATCTGAAACGCGTGAGTGATATCCGCATTGGGTGGGGCGGTTACTTCGGAGCGGAACACGAGAAAATACAATTCAGCGTAGCACTACCTCAGGTCGGCTCTGTAATAGGCAACCACAAGTGAATGAAGTTGTCTTTGTAAAATGCACATGGTTCAAATCAGTTAGATTCATACGGCCCTATTTCGTCGATTGGTATCGGTTCGAAAAGAAGTGGTCTAATTAGTGCTTCTTTATCCGAAGGCCGGTCGGTAACGGCATTGAGCGATGTCTTTTGAAGCTGCCCATCGCGTAGAAACATACTGTCGCATCGGGCGAATATATTACGACAAATAAAGTTAACATCGGCATTGGCCCTGAGGCTGGCCAGTTCGGGGTAGCGGTTCGTATAGGGAGGTTTGCTCGCCTGTGGGAGAAAATGCTCGATCGATTCGAGCCAGCGTTTTTCACCCCATCGGCTGAAGCTGAGCCCTGCGAGGCAATCAATAAAGATATTACCTTCTACGAGATTCTCCTTTCCTCCGTGGATCTGGACACCGCCGAAATGAACGGCGCCGCACCGTTCGAAAATGTTTCCATAAACAGCGACACCGGAAATCATATCATCCAGTCGAACGCCAGCTGCTCCGTGCTCCGTGCCTCCACCTATATCGCTCCACCGGTTCCAGCGAATAACGACGCCGCGGTATAGCGGATTGCCGAACATGTCGAGCCCACCCTGGTCATCCGATTCCCTGACTACGTTTCGGATGACATTCAGTTCTATAAGGTGATCGTTGCCTTCGATGCGCAATGCTGAGGAAGGTATGTTCTCAAACAGGTTATGCGCGATTCGGTTGCCGCAGCCGTCGAGATGAACCGCTGGAGCATAAGTACGCTTCAGACGCGAGATATCGAAGATTCTGCAATTCTCGACGTAGTGCCGGCCCGAGGTCAGCATCTGGCGGTCGCCGCCGGCCACGCGTGTCCCGCCGCAGCCGAGCGTGTGTAAAGTACAACCGAAAATGCCATGATGCTCTCCGCCCTCAATAATGATTGCATCTCCTCCGAGCTGTTGTATTGTACAATTGGTTATGAAGCAGTCAGATCCACCACTGATATGAATCCCGTTGCCGCGTCCTTCCTGTAATGTTAATCCATGGAGAATTACATGTTCGACGTCTGTCATAGTGATAAAAGGTTGATCTGACACACTTAATACTATCTCTGCTTTGGTTACATCGATTTCCTTCGGTGCAAGCCAGTACACTTTCGCCGTACGGCGATCCAGATACCATTCACCTTCAGAGTCAAGCTCGCGAAATACGTTCAGCGCATAGTATCGCTGGTCCTTTCGATAGCCGTAATTTGAATAGGGTTTGGATAATGTGAATATTCGTCCGTCCGGATCAATTGAAGCGACTTTCTGAAATTCCTCGTACCAATCCCAGAACCAGTAGCCATAGAGTCGCACATCCGGCTCATCCAGCCATTGGCCCGGACGATCTTCAACGTAGCGAAATTTTCCATCTCGACATCCTTCAATCCGGTTCCAGACCTTAAAGGTGTCTTTACCAAGAATCTCGCCGGTTTTGACGAAACCCTCGTTTGGCCAACGGGAGAGCGTTTGTGGTTTGCGATTGACGAATAGCTCAGGACAATGACGCAGGGCCGTAGCGTCCCCCAAATCCTTAATTCCAAGAGCCTTTAGATCGGCTTCCAGCACACGGTCGCGAATACGTGCGTCGAGCTTGTCCCGAAGCTTTGCATCTGAGATTATTTTCCATTCAGTGATTCGAACACCACCATGAAAGATTGCCGTCCGGCCGGGTTCGACTTGATAGACAACAGGCTTGTCGGCAGTGCCTGAATCTACTGATGCGAGTTTCAGTGTCTGTTCCCATTTGTAATCGCCTCCTTTAATTATGATCTTTACGCCCCCTTCGGGTAGCGTGTCTGAGCGTGATTGTTTCAATGACCGAACTGTATCGCGTGCTTTTCCCAGAGTTCGAAACGGTTTCTTTTGCGAGCCATCCCCGGTATCATCACCGGTGGGTGACACAAAATATACTTCACCCGGTGTCGGGAGCACGGGCGACTGCACACGATAAGAAATCGGATCACGGGCAGGCAATCCTTTTTTTAGACGCCCCACTTCCACTATACGTCTTTTAGCAGTCTCACGATGAAACCACAGCATTTGTGTGCCTCCGGCCAGACGTTTCAACGCTGCGATGGCAGCATTAAAATCCTGCCGAGCCAGTGCAACATCCGCTAAACCGAACAAGGCCAAACCGCGAGCAAGAGACGGGATCGATTCGTCTTGGGATATCTTTTCGAATTCCTGGACGGCTGCTTCCTGTCGTCCTTCGGCAATGGCTCGGGCAGCTATGTCAACCGCCGGGTAAGAGGAAGAGAGAAATTTGTCAGATACCTCAGCCTTGGTTGTGATTGCTACTGCAAAAGTAATGAACAGAACCCTCAGAGTGTGTGATGGTGTTATAAATGTCGATCTCCGCTTTCTCATGGGATTCTAATTCTTCAATAAAAATGCTCTAATGATCGAGTGTTACCACTGCCGCCAATGTTGCCTGCACGGTCATAGCCGCGTTCTTAATATCACATGTTTCCGGGATGTCTCCCTCAGCATGATAATTGGGATCGCCATAGGGGAAAGAGCCAATATTGATGACCGCGGCGGGAAAGCCGGCTTGGACAAACGAGCCATCGTCATCACCGGGACTTGATCTTGTTGCAGTTCGTTGCTCCAAACCGATGGAATATCGAGTATTCATCTCGTCCATTAGATCAACGAGATGCTTGCCTTCAGGTTTTGTATATACGGTGACATTGGTTTTCTTCCCCGCGGCAGTCTGCTCAGCCGTCTTGACTCCAATCCCATCCATGTTGAAAACAGCTACAATATTATCTCCACGCGATTTCGAATTTTGTGCAGCAGTCTTACTCGTCCATGGAGTATGCTCCTCATTGCAGAAGAGAAACCGGACGGTGCTCTCTGGAGTGTACTCTGCAAGGATGCGGGCCATTTCCAATACACCTACGGTTCCGATTGCGTTATCGTTGGCCCCCGGCGAATCGATCCAGCTTTGCGAATCTTTGTGAGCAAGTACCACGATTATCCTTTTCGGATGCGAGCGGCCTTTTCTATCTGCGTATAGATTGTACGCTGTGTACCATGGGTCTTCGGGCTTAGGAGGAGAGTACTGAGCATGCTTTGGCTTGGTTTTATCCCTGCGGAATGCCTGCACCTGAACACCCTCTCGCTCAACTTGATATCCCCATGCCTCCAATTTGCCGGCAAGATAGTCATCAGCCTCGTAGAGCGTGTTCTTCTGATGGCCCGGCAACGTAAAGTTCAACTTGCGATAGGGCAACGGGTCCTTTGCAAGATAGAAAAGGTTCTTTGATATTCGGTCAGGATCGACATCGCTGATAAGGCGGCGTATGCTCGCATCCAATGTGTTCCTGTCGTCATCTATTTCCTTTTTATATCGGTTCTGATAGAGATGCTTCTCGAAGAAATATATCAATGCCGGCAGGTCTATTACGTGTCCTTCTTCGTGAACGTCCAGGACCGTATTTTCAGGTCTTCCCAGGTCTTTATAAATAATCCTGATTTCTTCCATAGCCTGCCGAGCTAATGGAACATAGAACTGGTTGGCCGGCTCAAGCAATCCGTTCTGACACTGAAGGGGCCGGGGGGCGATGAGAGAATAAATATCAGCAAACTCAACCAGCTCTCTGAGTCCATCGAACTTCCAGCACAGACAGTGATTTTGCTCCATGTGATCCATCGTAGTCAGAAAACCAGCACTGATGGTAGCTGCAATTCTCTCATCCAGTGCTCCTAACCACATCGCCATTTCACCACCCAGCGACAGGCCGGCACAGCCGATTCGGCCGCGGTCCACTTCCGGCATTGATTGTAGATAATCCACGCATCGAATTAAATCCCAAAGGCGCTCGCCCATGAGTAATCTATCTTCTTCGTAAACTTCATGCTGACTCACCGTCGTAGAGATAGTTACGTATCCCATTGCAGCTAAAACCGTGCCGAATCCCTTGTAGATGCTGTCTGATTTTGCTCTTGAACCATTCCCGGCAATGGTTTTATTATCATAGGAGCTGTAAAGATTGCTCCCATGGCCTCCTATACAAACAACTGCTGGAAGGAGGCCATCTGTTGCGCGTGGTTTAGTAACAATTATCCGAATACGCCTGCTTAACGTGGAGTTTATTTCAACTTCTATTACACAATATGTACTTCTATCTGCTTGAGACAGTTCCTTTGGATTCAAAGAAATGAAATTTCTGTTCGTAATTAAATCATCAATTTTAAGCCGTTGAAGTAACTTGGCCCTTACCCCGCTTTGCCATGCCCTGACATCGTCCGTCGGTCTGGATGTATATCTCATAGAACGCTGAGCTGAGACGGATGCATGTTGTTTTTGTGATGCTGACTGTACAAAGCCGGTGAAAAACACAAGAACAATCTTCATCATAATCAGTCTTTTATTATTCATTTGTTGCCCATGCTCCTAAATACGGAATTGTATCATACTAACCGCACGATCCGGTCAGACATACAGCTAAATATTAACCTCCTCTGCCATACCATTCAATCTTTTTGCGGATATGGGCGGCCCCGTCGAAAATCTCTTCTTTAGTGACGCCGGCCTCATCATACATGGCGAAAATGTTGTCGTCGGGTGTCTCCGAAGGCACGGTGTGGGAAGCGGCAAGAATATAGCCTCCGCCGTCAGCAGTCATTCCTTCAAGCAATTCGGCTGTTGCCTTACGCACCTGGGAGGATGTACCATGAGGTAAAACACCTTGAGTATCGATCCCACCCATGAAAGCAAGGTCCTTCCCAAATTCTTTTTTCAGTTCCAAAGGCGCCATGTCAGGGCAGTTACACTGAATGGGATTTAATACATCTATACCAATTTCGATTAGGTCCTCAATGATGGGCCGAATGGCACCGCAGGAATGAAACGCCACATAAAAACCGTGTTTCTTGCCCACCTCAGCATTCTGTTTCAAAAAAGGTTTTACCATTTGTCGCCAGGTATCAGGGCTCATAAGCATTGACTGCTGACCTGCAACATCATCACCAAGCCAAAGCCAATCCAGGTCAAATCGCTTACAGGCTGCCTCCGAGATCGCTACAGAAAATTCTGCAGACCGCTTAAACATTTCTTGCGTCAAATCAGGATCGAGTATGATCTCCAGCAATGTTTTCTCCATACCGCGCAAACGCCAATACATTTCAAACACACACGGTGACACATCACAACCTACGAAGTAATCATCTTTGAATTTCATCACCGGCTTCATCAGATCTATAAGCGGATCAATCCGGTCGAAAGGAAACTTGTATTGTAATAGCTGTTGTTCTCCGACATTGACCAGAGGGTGCCGGGATATCTGGTTGAAACCGTTGGAGCGAGTCCACTCAATCCCCCACTCATCCACGTGAGACTCGCCATCGTGCTCGTGCACAATCCCCTCCATCGGATAATTATTACTCACCCATGCCTGGCGGATATCATCTCCCATAGCCAGAGGCACATACCCGGCGGGAATTTCCAGCAACCGTCCGAGTCTTTTGGTGGTTTGGGGGTGGTACCACATAAAAATCGGAATCCGGTCGGTTGGTTTTTTCTGCAGCGCTAAGTGTACGCGATCCTTTGAGATCATTTACAGCATCCTCGAAATTCACTATATTTGCAAATGATATTGTATGTATCTTATTATCAGGACAACAAATGCTCAAGGACTCTTTTATGAATTGGTTGTGCTACGCGTTCGGGGGGGGGCTTGGTTTTGACCGCATACCTTGCTACGATTCGGTCTCCTTGTGCTATAGCCAGATCTGTATTGTTGCTGTGTACGTCTGCTTCAATGTAATACGTTGCCATGACTAATTCCTTTCAAATTATGGTTAACATTTACTGCACCATTATATTTTAAGGATGCCTGGCTTTTCATATCTTCATTAAATCCGATGGTGTACAATTTTTCATAGGGAGAATTTAAATTCCAACAATAAAATGAGATATTATAGGGGATGAGAATAGACATCCTGCTTAATTGAAAGATTTTAAATATGGACCGGCCTTGTCAGTAATGTCACCATGTGCGTGCCGAACATGTACTTTTAACCTTCGTCTGGTCTTCGCTTAATCTCACAAAATCTTAATTTCTAAAAACAAAAACACAGTTTTTTAGGAAATAGTGCAAGGTATGGTCTCGGATTAGAAAGCTGACTCTCTATGCTAATTACGGTACTTGTGTGTCGTTTTGGATATTTTCTTGAAAAAAAACTAATACCAGAAGACAATTCCTGATATGAAGACAAGATAAAAAAAGACAAGGAAACAGCTATAATTAGAACCCTATTATAAGAAAGGGGAAAGAAATGTTTTACTTGCAAGACGGCTATCCATCGAAAATCACCAGCATTCTGGGTATCTTTTTTTTATTACTCTGTTTCACATCAACGGTTGACGCAGAGAATGAAATCCAAACTCTGCCGAAATATCCCGATTTCCCCAGCGAAATTCCGACCAAGTTTCAACAGACATTTGCGGGTTTCGACCATGAACGACGAACAGTAATGATACCTATGCGCGACGGTGTGAAATTGCACACAGTTATTCTTGTGCCTAAGGATGCCAAGTCATCTCCGATATTACTCACCCGAACTTGTTACAGCGCCGACGAACTGACCAGTCATACCCAGAGTGCCCACTATGGTCCTGTTTTGTACGGCTACGACAATGCAGTGGATGTGATCGTCGGCGGCAACTATATTCGCGTAGTTCAGGACGTTCGTGGAAAATATGGCTCCGAGGGTGACTATGTGATGAACCGACCGCTGAATGGGCCGCAGAATCCAACACCAGTGGACCACTCGACCGACACGTATGATACTATCGATTGGTTGGTCGAGAACATCCCCGAAACCAATGGAAAGGTCGGGCTATTGGGCATCTCCTACAACGGCTTCCTGACGCTTATGGGTACGGTTAATCCGCATCCAGCGCTTAAGGTTGCCGTGCCTATGAATCCCATGGTTGATGGTTGGATAGGCGACGATTGGTTCCACAACGGTGCGTTTCGACAACAGATGGCGCTGTTCTATGTTTACGAACAGGAGGCTACGCGAGAGAACAAGATCAAATGGTGGACGACTCACTTTGATGATTACGATATGTATATGGAGGCGGTCTCAGCTGGCGCATTGGCCAAGGATCGAGGCCTCGATCAGTTGGGCATCTGGCGGAAGATCCTTGCCCACCAGACATACGATCAATTCTGGCGTGATCAAGCAGTAGACCACGTTCTGGCCGGGCATCCAGTGAAGGTGCCAACTATGATCGTTCACAGCCTCTGGGATGCGGAGGATATCTATGGTGCACCGGCCGTTTACGCCGCCATCGAGTCCAAAGACATCACTAACGATGAGGTCTTCTTAGTGATAGGCCCTTGGTGTCATGGCCAGATGATTGGGGAGGGGAATTCGCTGGGAGCACTCAAATTTCCCACTGATACTGCTTTCTACTTTCGCCAGGAGATTCTTCGGCCCTTCTTGGATCGATACCTGCGAGAAGATGCACCACAAGCTAACATAGCACCTGTCATCGCCTACGAAACCGGAACCAACAAGTGGCAAGAATTGTCGGCCTGGCCAAGCTGTAGAGACGGCTGCATTATCAAACCAACGCCCCTTTACTTGAAGGCCGGTCTGAAACTGAGCTTCAAGTCAGCAGGG